>CABDXR010000065.1_pt1 | contig 27995 bp, 28 predicted proteins | sample 3421411 | NCBI WGS metagenome assembly CABDXR01 (sample SAMEA5534336, study PRJEB31848) | metagenome | biome: tundra; feature: field; material: soil | place: USA | collected 2013-05 | depth 0.15 m | reverse complement strand
ACTCGCGCACGGATCGGCGGTATGTTCTCGATACCATGGCTGGTGGTGGCATCGCATTGCTTGATTGCGACAACGACGGCAGGCTGGACATCGCAGTAGTCAATGATTCCACCATCGAACAGTACCTCAAAGGCGGTGATCTGATGGTCACGCTGTACCACCAGGACATCACCCCGGGCGGTCTCCACTTTACGGATGTGACACGATCGGCTGGCTTGACTACGACGGGTTGGGGAATGGGCATCGCCGTGGGTGACTTCGATAACGACGGCCTTCCTATAAGTTCCTTCATTCCGGTTCGAAATACTACGCAGAACACCGCACTGCCCCCAACTCTAGAGCAGGAAGGAAGGTTGATGTAGAGTCGCTTAAGAATGTCTGAACCTAATCGATCCGCCCCAGTTGTGTTGCCGAGTCCATGGCGGCCCCTACGAGTCTTGATTTTCCGGAACCTGCTCATTGCAGATCTGGTGTCGGACATGGGCACTTTCATGCAGAGTGTGGGCGCGGCCTGGCTGATGGCCTCGCTCAGCCACAGCCCCCTTCACATCGCACTGATCCAGACCGCGTCGGCTTTACCGTTTTTCTTGTTGGCTCTACCGGCAGGCTCAATCGGAGATATCCTGGACCGCCGTAGGCTGATACTTGGCACGGAAGTATGGATGTTCGTTGTTGCCGCGGTTCTCGCCGTAACCACCATCGCCGGAGCGATCACCCCCTGGGTTCTGCTCCTGCTCACATTCAGTCTCTCGATGGGTGACGCGATCGAAGCACCTACGTGGCGAGCGATCCTGCCTGAGGTGGTGAAGAAGGAAGATCTCTCCGCAGCTCTGGCACTTAATGGAATCGAGTTCAACCTGGCTCGTGCAGTGGGCCCGGGACTTGCGGGCCTGATTATCGCGGCCCTTGGGGTTGCGACTGCCTTCACATTGAATGCCTTGTCATTTCTGGGGGTGATTCTTGTCATCGCCCGGTGGAAACGTCCAGCCCGAAACAGTAAATTGCCAGTAGAGACGTTCCGAGGGGCCACTTCCGCTGGGGTCCGCTACGTTCGCAACTCGCCGGGCATTCGTACGTTATTGGTGCGATCAGGGTGCCTCATCTTTTTCGCCAGTTCTTTTTGGGCTCTGCTGCCAATGGTTGCAAAGGAACTGAGCAGGAGCCCGATCGCGTACGGCTTGTTGCTTGGTTTCTTTGGAGCCGGTGCGGTGCTTGGCGCGGTCGCTCTCCCACGAGCCAGATCAGCGCTTTCTATGGAAGCCGTAGTCTCCATAGCAACTGCGACATTCGCAGCAGTGATCTTGAGTACAGCCAGTTTGCGCAGCCTCTTGGTTCTGTGTGTGTTGATGCTCTTCGGAGGCGCGGCCTGGACGGTGTTCATGTCCCTCTTCAGCACGATGGTTCAGAACCTTGCACCCGATTGGGTCCGTGCGCGCGTGCTGGCAGTGTACCTTTTTGTATTCCAAGGCAGCGTCGTGGTTGGCAGCACGCTATGGGGCTTCGCCGCCGAGCACACCAGTTCCCATGTGACTCTTTTGATTTCCAGCGTTGGAATGGGTGCATGCCTGCTGCTGCAATTCGCGTTTCCGCTGCCCAATACGGCAGTGGACCTCAGCACATGGAATCACTGGGCCAAGCTGAGCATGTTTGAAGAACCTGCACCCGACTTAGGGCCGGTGCTGGTCACCGTCAAATACGTTGTCGATCCGACAAAGACAGCGGAATTCCTCGATGAGATTTACCGGTATCAACGAGTTCGACGCCGCGATGGAGCGACACGATGGGGGGTCTTCTACGACACGGAGGCGCCGAACGTTTATTTAGAAAGCTTTCTGCTGGACTCGTGGGCTGAGCATCAACGACAACACGACCGTTTCACCATGGCAGATCGCGAACTCGAAAAGCGCGTCCTCAGCTATACGCTCGAACGCACCGAAGTGAAACACTACATTCACGCGAAGAAAGCGAGACGATAGTGCCGCTCGGTCCGCATGAGAAGAATCTGGGTCCGATAGGGAGACGATCCTAGGTGTGTGTTAGCTCAGCCTGAAATGGAGAGAGTGCGCTCTCCGTTAGTGAGTATTCCGATTGCATATTCCCCGGCAGCCCTTGAGCCAGTGACTCCAACCGGGTCTGCGCAAGCAGGCCGCTAGGACCAGCAAAAATCAGGGCGCTGAACACTCCACAAAAAATCGCCGCCGATTTGTCCTTTCCAGCCATGTTCGCCTCTCGCTTCGCCTGTCCAATCTGCGAAGACGGACCGGCAGAATCCTTCACGATGAGAGTATGCCGCAAGTTGCCAGTGCCCAGCATGTCGGATTATCGGACGAGTACGCGCGCTCCCGGTTACTTCGGATGAAGACATTGATTGCGACAACTATCGTCAGTTGCGACATGTGAAGCTAATCGAGGCCGGGGGTTCAATCGTGACCAGCCCACTCGGTCTGCAGACTTGGTGGCCGCATTAAGGTCTGCATCACTACGCAATACTGTTCTGTTTTCTCTCGCAATCCGCGCAACTGTTCCGGTGTCGCCTTAGGCGCAGCAACATCAAAATGAAGGTGAATGTTCTCGAAGCCGACGGGCACGTCTTTGGATATGCCGAGCGTGCCTCGGAGATCCAACTGTCCATCCACCGTGACCTCAATGCGTTCCGTTGGTATGCCCATAGCCGCGGCCACCATCTGACAAGTGATCTGCGCGCAAGCCGCCAAAGCCCCGAGCAAAAGGTCCCCGGAACAGGCGCTGGCACCTGCGCCCCCGACTCCCTTATGGGCCTCGGCTTGGTAGATGGCACGTCCAATGTCAACCGAGCATGCTACTGGAACGTCCGTCTGCCCGCCTTTCGCCCTGATTGTGATTTGCGAGGCATTCGGGTCGTTGCGGTATTGCTCTTTCAGCGGCTTCTGAAGCGATCGAATATCCATGGCACCCTCGATCTTTTATTCTTAAACATTTTTCGCTGGCGGGAACAGCTTCAGTCAAGCCGTCAAGCCGTCTTGAAGCTGCTCCACCTGCATGCTAGCATCTGTGCACATCACAAGGATGCCAATGCCCAAATTCGTCATCGAACGCGAAGTCCCGGGAGTCGGAAATCTCTCCGACGCCCAATTGCGGGAAATCTCCCAGAAGTCGGTCCTGGTTCTGAAGGAAATGGGTCCCGCAATCCAGTGGCTTCATAGCTACGTAACCGGCGACAAGGTATACTGCGTCTACCTCGCTCCCGACGAGGCAACCATTCTGGAACACGCCAGACGCGTAGGCCTTCCCGCCAGTCGCGTCTCCGCCGTGCGCCGACTCCTGGATCCGACAAGCGCGGAGTAAGCGCTGGCTCAACCTTCCGGGGCATCCCGATTTCGTTCGCAATAGCGTCAGCCGTCCGGATTCCCGTGGCTAACACGAAGGAGAGAAAGCATCGGTCCTCAGCGCCTCTTCAATAGCTTTCTCGACCGGCAAAGCCCGACCTTCTAGCCAAGCCGTCACGCCCATAGTGTGGGTCAATGCCTGCCGTGCCCGGTGAAGACTTGCTTCCAGTTTGGCTTGTTCGGCCGGCGTGAGCGGAGCGCCGATATTTTGGCGCAGCGCAGCCGCTGCACCGGCTAGCCGCAGCGAACGCTCTGCTTCGAGTTGAACAGCCGCAGAGCAGGCGAAACACTCCAGCAGGCGCGCAATTCCGCGCTTATGGTCCAGTTCCTGGAATATCTTTATGCTTTCCCGGTACAGAGCGCGGGCGGTGGGATAATTCCCCTGTTCTCTCGCCAAGCTCCCCAGATCAGCGAGCGTGCCCGCGATACCCCAGCGGTCACCGAGTTCCCGAAAAATTGCTAAACCTTGTTCGTACAATGTCCGCGCGGCTGCGGAGTCACCCTGACCGCGAGCGACATCCCCCTGGTAGTTCATCGACCAGGCGACGCCTGTCCGATCTCCCAGTCCCTGGAAGATGGAGAGACACTCCATGTACAGGGAGCGCGCTCGGGCATTGTCACCCTGCAATTCGACGATATTCGCCAAGTTACTGAGAGAACGAGCGACCGCCTTCTGTTCGCCCAATTCTCTCCACAGCACTAGACTTTCTTCGAACAGAAAGAGCGCATCCCAGATGTCACCCCGATCCCGAGCGATGACCGCCAGGGCGTTGAGAGAGACAGCTGCGCACTGCTGGTCACGCAACTGCCGCGCGATGTCTAGACTGTCCCTGATGAGGGCATCCGCCGAGGCATAATCTCCTTGCGCGCTTGCAAGCACGCCTGCGGCAAAAAGCGCACGAGCGCGCGCCTTTGTGGGAGCTGCCGCTCCTGCGATTTTCAGCAGCTTGCCCAGCCGGGCTCTACCTTCCGCGAGATATTCGCGCATCTCCCAAAAGCGAAACAGGGCTGCGCCGAGACGCAGGCCCCACTCTGCCTCTCCGGTTTCTGTCAGCCACTCAAGGCCCGCACGAAAATTGTCATGTTCGACCGCGAAGCGTGCAAGCCATTGCTGCCCTTCCGCGCCGATCTGTTTCGCAGCCTCTTCTTCAGCCAGCACCAGGCAGTAGGCGGCATGGGCGCGCTTTGTCAGGACCTGCTCGCCGCTGGTCTCCAATTTTTCCAGAGCGTACTCGCGAATCGTTTCCAGCATCACGAAACGCGATTCACCCTCCGCTTGCTCGGCCTGCTGCGCCAGACTTTTGTCCACCATGGACCCCATGCCGTCAAGGAGGTCCAAATCGAGATCGCCTTTGGTGTCGCACACAGCTTCCGCGCCTTCCAGAGTGCATCCACCCACGAACACCGATAATCTGCGGAAGAGCTTCTGCTCGGAAGCGGTCAGGAGATCGTAGCTCCAATCCATGGTCGCGCGAAGTGTCTGGTGCCGCTGCGGCATGTCTCGCGCGCCGCCCGTCAATAGCTGCAACCGGCTGGTCAGGCGTGTCCGCATGGAAGAGGGCGAAAGAACTTTGACGCGGGCGGCTGCGAGCTCGATCGCGAGAGGCAGACCATCCAACCGGGCGCAAATCTCGGCGACGGCGGGCGCGTTTTCTCCGTTAAGTTCAAAGTCTGGCTTGGCGGCGACGGCGCGTTGCACGAACAGCGCGACCGCAGGGTATTGCGACAGGATCTCAAGCGGAGGGATGGACCGCGAATCCGGCAGCGCAAGCGGCGGAACCGGAAATTCATGTTCTCCGTACACGTGCAGAGCTGCGCGACTCGTTACCAGGACTTTAAGATTGGGACCCACTACCAGGAGTTCTGCCACGGTAGGTACCGCCTCAACCAAGTGCTCAAAATTGTCCAGCAGGAGGAGCATTGGTGCGCGCAATGAACCTTGTAAATTCTCCTTGAGTATTTCGAGCGGCGAGCGCCCTCCCGCCTCCCGGATGCCCAACGTCTGAACGATCACGGAAGCGATCAATTCAGGATCGCTGAGCGAGGAGAGCGAAACAAAATGAGTGCCACCTGGAAAGCGCTCGACAAGGCCATTCGCCACCTGCACCGCAAGGCGGGTTTTGCCGATTCCCCCTGGACCAGTGACCGTGACGAGGCGGACATCCGGACGCAGCAGGAGTTCTTTGGCGGCAGCTACCTCTTTCTCCCGCCCCACAAAGCCGGTCCGCTGCACAGGAAGATTCGTCGGGCGGGTCTCCACCTGCTCGACTGGTTTCTCCGGGAAGCGGTCGCGTAGGGCTGCAAGTTCTCGTGCTGCGTCTCTACCCGAGTTCTCGCACTTAGCCTCGACCACAGCTGCGATGAAGCGGTATCCCCGGCCGGTAATGGTCTGCACGAAGCGCGGCTGCTCGGGGTCGTCCTTCAGTACCTGGCGAATCTTGCGGATGGCGGCGTTGATGCTGTTGTCGGTGTCGAGGAAGACGTCCTTGCCCCAAATCCGTTCGATGATCTGGTGGCGGGTCACGAGTTGCCCCCTCCCCTCCATTAAGAGGATCAGCAACTCCATGGGAATGCGTTCCAGCTTGAGAACCCGGCGGGCGCGGCGCAGTTGATAGGTGCGCAGGTCCAGGTCGAAATCCTCACCGAATTGGATCGAGTCTGACAGTCTGACTGGTTCGGACGCCACGACGACAACCCCCACAGGTGGGCGTAATTCTACATCGGTTGCACCACACCTCGACAAGCCCAATATTTTCCGCAGCTTACGAATTCATTGGGATTAAGCCAATCTTAAGGCGTTCGCTATGGTCAGCCGGCGTCGATTGCGGCAGTATCCGTCACGCAAGCAGTCAATCAGGAGAACGTTATGAAGAGAACCATGCAAGTGGCGCCATTTCTGGGGGGCACAGAGCCTTCTCGGGCGCATTTCCTGAGCAACAGGAAAGGACGCACCAAGGATTGATGGATTTCGTTCTCCACGGCCAGGTAGCGCGCTCGTGTCCGACGCTGAATGTAGGCCCGGGCGCAAGAATTACAAAGACAAATTCAACAAGGAGAAAAAACTATGACGACACGAATCACGACTCTCATCTACACATCAACTACGAACATCCTACGTCTGGCGTTGCTGAGCAGCCTTGTTTTGGCCGCGTCGCTTCTCGCAGTGGGGCAGGACAGTCACGAGCATGACTCCCCGGCCCGGCTCGTTCAACTCGTTCGGGACGCCACGCGGCAATTCATTGACGTCAACGCTGCCGGCCCGGCCGGCTACGGACCGGCCTTTGGCTGCGTCAGCGGTCCGGACCACGGCGCCATGGGCATTCACTACGTCAACGGCACTCTGGTAGGAGACGGCGAGATCGATGTCTCGCAACCGGAAGCGCTGATCTACGAGCCGGTGGGTAACCGGCGGCGGCTGGTGGGCGTCGAGTTTATCGTGGACGCGGCCACTTGGTTGGCAGCTCACGACAACAGTCCGCCGATGCTCGAGGGACAAGACTTCCAGTTCGTCGCCAGCCCGAACCGGTTCAACTTGCCCTCATTCTTCGAGCTGCACGTTTGGGCCTGGCGCGACAACCCCAACGGTGCGTTCGTGGATTGGAACAACCAGGTGAGCTGCGAAGGTCAGTAGATCGATGGCGGACGTCTGCTCACGCGACGCGACGCTGGCTGCCTCCACCCTTTTCCTGTAGCGAACAGGGTGGGGCGCCCAGCGATTACATGAATCGTGCAGACATTGGGATGGTTCAACCCGGAGGCAGGCCGACTTCGCGGTGGTTCTCCTTCGTTAGACACTTCAAAGTTTAGGAGCACAACGAGGTGGTGCTAAATAACACTCCCCAAGTGACCCTCCAGAAGCATACAAAAAAGGAGAAATAAATGAAGAACACGAAAATGGCAACTATGAATGTGCTTGAAAATACTGTGAACGGAGTCGCGGTTGATGAGCTCTCTAAAACCGTCGATGCTATCAAGGCCACCCCGGCCATAGCGAAATTCAAATTTCGCATTCGCAACCAATGGGTAGACGCTGGCCAAAATAGCTCGGTCGCGGACACGTTTTACGGTGCCGGCCAGGAGCAATCGCGACCGAAGCCGTTTGTACTGGAGGCCGATGAGCCTTCGGTTCTGCTCGGCAAGGATACCGCTGCCAATCCCGTCGAACATCTGCTCCACGCCCTGGCATCTTGTTTGACTACGTCCATGGTCTATCATGCAGCGGCGCGCGGCATTCAAATCGAAGAAGTCGTCTCTTCTTTGGAAGGCGATCTTGATCTGCATGGATTTCTTGCACTCGACAAGAACGTACGCAACGGATACCAGGGAATCCGGGTCAATTTCAAGATTAAAGCCGACGTGCCAGACGAGAAGTTGCAGGAGATTTGCCAGCTGGGGCCGGGGCACTCCCCGGTGTTCGATTCTCTGACCAACGGAGTGCCGGTCTCGGTAACGGCGCAACGGCTGTAACGCCACGGAACCAGCAAGCCCGTGCCCTGGGCGGGGACCCACCAACCTGCCCAGGGATTCTGTGTCTCGCCCAGAAACCGAGTAATCCGGAGTCGCTCGACGAGATCGCTGCGTAAAGCATGTTAGCTTCGACGTGACCAGGACGTGCCAAAGATCGCGGCTGCTGTCCGCTGCGGCACTGGAACTGAGCTGACTGCATCAGTAGCGCCCGCGCCAATCAAGGTTGATCCCACTCACGCAATGGTTCCGAACAATGTCCCAACACCTGCGGTCAGCGCCATAGCGAGCGCACCCCAGAAGGTGACGCGTATTGCGCCTATGGTCACTCCCGCGCCGCCAGCCCGTGCGGCCAATCCGCCGAGAAATGCGAGGAACACCAGTGAAGTTCCAGAGACCAATGGAATCAAGCTCGCCGCCGGGGCCGCGGCAGTAACCAACAGAGGCATGGCTGCTCCAACCGCGAAGCAACCCGCGGACGCCAACGCAGCCTGGATGGGACGGGCACGAAGAGTCTCGGAAATACCGAGTTCGTCGCGGGCATGCGCGCCCATGGCATCATGGGCCATTAGCTGCTCGGCGACCTGTTTTGCAAGAGCAGGATCGAGCCCGCGAGCGACGTAGATTGCCGTCAGTTCCTTGTGCTCGCCTTTGTCGTCCGCTTTGAGTTCGGCGCGCTCAAGAGCGAGGTCAGCCTGTTCGGTGTCTGCCTGTGAGTGGACAGACACGTACTCACCTGCAGCCATCGACATGGCCCCGGCTACCAGGCCGGCGACCCCGGCGACCAATACGTTGCTGTGAGTCGCATGTGCGGCTGCGACGCCGAGCACCAGACTCGCGGTTGAAAGGATACCGTCGTTCGCGCCCAGTACCGCCGCGCGTAGCCAGCCGATTCGTCCCGTGCGGTGAAGTTCCTTGTTGCCTGCAGGCATGCCTGAGACCTCGTGGATTTGGAAACCGCTAGAAACCGCAGAAGAAGCAGCCTGGCACCGAGCAAGTAGACTTTGGTCTGGAGTTTGGAGGCTATGCTTTAGGGCTCATCAGCTTTTCGTCCTTGGTGACGAGCTCTTCGGCGAGCTTGTGGACGTTCATAGAATGCTCGTGCGCCTGCTGGCTGAGCTCGTGAGCGGTTAAGTGATCCTCTTTGCCGTGGGCGACGGCGGCGGCCGTGTGGGCGTGGGCCGCAAGGTTATGTAACTCTGCGATTCGATTATGCGTGCTCGGTGGCATGGTGTTCTCCTGGCTGGTTGGATGCCGTTATCTTCGCAAGATTAAGTCTTAAGCAACGTGCTCGTCGTTGTTCAAGTACTCTTCAGGAACGTCGTCCTCCGAAACCTGGTGCGTGGTCACTTCAGACACGTCTGGATCCTTGGCGTTCTCCACACCCGATACGGCGTCGGCTTCGAACGTGTTTCCTTCCTCTAACAATTCCTGCACGCTCTCAGAATCGGCAGTAGGTACATCCGATATTTGCTGAGTATCGCCAGACTGCCCGGCCGAATTCGAGCCAAGTTCATCCTGGTTGCGCTTATTGTCCGCAAGCATAGGTTTTCGCCTCCGAAATGAGATGCGGCATTCTGCCGCTCTTTCTTAGAATACCTGAATCTACCCTGGTCAGCTCTGAGTCGCGAAACTGCTAACGCGTTTGCGCTAAGTCCCAACCCAACTATGACAGCGGACCCCCATGGAAACTGTTCCCTATTGCACAGTGTTCATGGAGAAGGTACGTGGGTTCCTTAACAGCTCGGTGTGACCGACTTCCTTCGGCCCGGCTCAAAAACGGAAAGTCCGCGGGTATGACCGAAGCTCTTGATGGCGGGTCTGGCATTTCGTGTGAATACCGCTGTCTTTTCAGGAACGGCCGCGATCGTTCGCCGGCGCCGATCGTGTCGAGGAAATCCCAGAGCGAATTCCCGGTTTCGTAGCTGCTCTCACAGAACGCTATCGTCGCTGAATATTCCGAAGAAGCAGTCCATTTGAATAGTCGCGGTAGATAAACTTGGCCGCTTGCTGGCCTGATCCGGGTTCTGGTCCCGTGATATTGGGCTTTAAAGGCGGACGCGAAGTTGAGCTTCAGGGAACAATCACTGTTGATCCTTGCTCAGTCTCCTTTTTGACAGCCAGAAGCGCCTCGTTAGCATCTTCGAGAGGAAATACTGTGACTTGCGGACGGATATGAAGATCATGAGCGATCTTCAGAAAGTCGTGCGCATCTTGTCGAGTCATATTGGCCACACTACGTATCTGCCGCTCGCCCCAAAGCATCGTGTCGTAGTCAAAGCTGGGCATATGGTCAAGATGAATTGCATTGATTGCTACCACGCCACCCTTACGCAGACTAGCGAGCGCACTTAATACAACTTTTCCGCTGGGCGCGAATGTGACTGCACGGTCGAGCGCCAGGGGTGGCTTCGCATCCTCTTTGCCGACCCAGGTCGCACCGAGGGAAGAAGCCATGGTTCGATGGGATTCGCCTCTGGTCACAACATAGACTTCGCATTTCCAAGACTGCAAAATGGCAAGCGTCAAGCTTGCGGAACTGCCGAAGCCAAAGAGTCCAACTCGCTCACCACGCTCAACCCCCGCAACTCGTAAGCTGCGAAAGCCGATGATGCCGGCACACAGCAAGGGAGCCACATGTACGTCATCCAAGCCAACCGGCAACGGAAAGGCGAAGTCCGTGCGCACCAGGACATACTCGGCGTAGCCTCCATCCAGCGTGTATCCCGTAAAGGTCGGCTTATCGCACAGATTTTCCATTCCGTGATGACAGTACCAGCAATCGCCATCGACGCCGCCCATCCAGGAAACACCGACACGCGTTCCCAACGCCAACTCCGCGGTCGCGCCTTCGACCACTTCCCCCACGATTTGATGGCCAGGAATGAGTCGCGGTCGAACGGGCGGCAGATCTCCTTCTACGATGTGCAGATCCGTACGGCACACTCCGCAAGCGACGACCCGAAGTAGGACATGGCCAGCTTCAAGCTGTGGACGGGGCACCTCCTCGACATGAAGGAAAGATCCGGGTGTCGAATGCGCTGATGCAAAAATGGCAGCTTTCATTGTCATTGTTCCGACGCTCCGGGAGCGAGAGTTGTCGCGGCGCTCGAGTCTGAGAGTCACTTCAGGAGTTCCTTCACGCGTTCGGGGATAAAGCTCTTAGCTTTCAGTTGATTCATGCCGTCGTTTTCAAGCAGTCGAAGGACCAGGCAACAAATGCTACGGTTTCAGCTTAGCCTGGGTCTCCGGGCCAACCGACCGAATCACCCGCGGATCCGCCAAAGTTCCGGTGATCGTGTACCCGGGAGCCGCGACAGCACTCGGAGTCTTCGTCAGCTTGAAATCAAGTTCGCGCTTCAATGACGCTGTACCGCTCAACTGAAACTTTCCCTCCGGAGAGTCAAGCTTGGCGTCCTTCATCTCGATCTTCCCGGCATGCAATCGCGCCTGCCCTACAAACCGCGTGATTTTAAACGGTTCCGCATCCTCCCCGAGCGAGACGTGCGGCAAGGTTCCAGCCCTCATGTCAAACTGCAGCGTGCCTTCGGCTGAGGTCCAGAACTCCGCCGGACATGGACCCTTTACCTCGTAACCCACGTTTGCAATGCCCGCGATCCAGCCGTCCTTCATCGCATCCGCAAGGTCCGTCAGCGAAATTGCGGTGATACTCCCGCTGCCTTTGCAAATCGCCGGCTTCACGCTGAAGTCTGCCTGCCATTCGCCGCGATGCTGGCCGCCGAGAAAATCCGCGCTCAACTCCGAGATCTGCAATTTCCCGCTGTCGAGGCTTACCTTCGCCGAAACACCGGTCGCCTCCAGGCGTTGCACCTGCAAACGGTCCGTCGTCAGTTCCCCAGACGCGCGGACATTCGCCAGGAACGACGGTCGTGTTTTCGCATTCGGCTCCAACACGAGATACCACGGCCGCTTCTCAGGGCTCGTGCTGACCCACTCACGCAGTTCCCCGAGTGCAATGTGATCCGCGTTCAGCACGAAGCGCGCCTGACAAACGGCGGGAGTTCCGCAACCGCGCGGCAGGGCAACCGAGCCTGTCCACAATGTGTCGGCTGCCGTCGCGTTCAACCTGGCGACGCGGATCTCATCGGGCAAAAGCTGCATGTCGGCCGAGACAATCTCGATCGGACCTCCGACGCCACGAACCGCGATGCGAACGTTGCGTAATTTCGCCGTCCCAGTCACCTGCGGGGCGGAGAAGCCTGATGCAGTGCCGTTGCTGTGCCCCGCCCACGATCCGGCGATCTGCAGATCAACCTGCGCCGTGCCTTCCGTGGCAGACTGCAATGCCGCGAGCCCGAACATTGGCGCCACACGCAACGCCTTCGGAATCTCGGCTTCTCCCACAACCGAAAGGCTGTAACCGCTGCGGTTGATCCATCCGCGGGCCGTCGGAGGCACCACGCGTCCAATCGCTACCGGGAAGGGCCCGAACTCCACGTGCGGAACATTAGGGAACCGCATTCCCGGTGCGCTTCTGTGAATCGTCTGCCCTCGTCGCGCGGCTCTCTCCGAGGAATCGCCGGCCGTCAACAGAAAGGGAACCGTCTCCGCCACGATCTCTGCCTTGTTCGCAGCCGACGCTAGACGAAAGCCGGCAATCTCTCCGCGTCCCTCGAATCGATGTGCCGCTGCAGTCCCGGCCTTCTGCTCGATTCGGAGACTTCCGCGCACCGTTCCGCCAGCAACCAGATCCTCGGGCAGATTCTTCTTTGCCCGCTGGACTAGAGCTGCCACCGCACTCGCGGGTACGTTCTCGGCCGTGAGCACGAGCCCATAGCTAGGACTCCCAGGAAGGCCCACGTTCCCCTTCAATGTGATGAGCCCACTTCCGACCGGAGCGCTGCATAGAAGCTGGTGAAATGCGTGATTGAGTGAACTGTATTCGCCGTCGCAGTGGGCCGCCAACCGCAACGCCTTGCCACTCGCAATGTCGTAGCGCCGAAAATCCTGAATCGAGGCATTGCTGGTAATCTGCAGTTCCGCCGGCGTGCCCGCCAGCGTCACATCGAGCAGGACCTCTCCCCGCCAGCCTTGGTCGTTCCCCGTGAAGAATTTCGTGAACTGCCCAAGCTGGGCGCGGCTCCATTCCAGGGTCAGGTGCAGCGGAGTGTCGCGCAGAGCGTCCGCACGCTGCCACGTGCCGCTCACCTGCAGCAGGCCGGTGTCGTTCAAATTCAAGTCGGTGCGAAATGGTTGCGCCTTCAAGCGTACGCCCCAGCTATTTTCCGAATCCTGCCACAAGGAAAAGTCGGCATTGGTCAGAGCGTACGGTTTTTTCTCTGGGCCGTTCTTGAAATTGATGCGCGCCGACGTGGCTTCAATGTAAGGAAATCCGGGACGAGGTTCCAACTTCGCTTTTCCCGTCGGCGCCAAGGGCATGTGTGCGGTGCGCTCAAGTAGCGCTTCCAGATTCCAGCGTCCGCTCTCCGCGTGTACCAGATTCAGACTGGGGTCAGTGAGGTCCAAGCGCGCGATTTCCAACCGCCCGCGCAGCAAGGAAGTCAAACGAAGAGCGGCCGTCACTTCGCCGGCCCGCAGCATGGGCTCGGCGCCGAACGCCGGATCGTCGTACACCACCAGGTTTTCGAGATCGAATCCCGGCCGCGGCAGCAGTCGCAGGTGAACCGAGCCGATGTCCACGGGACGGCCCAGTGCTGAACTGATGGAGAAAATGATTCGGGATTTCAAACGGGAGGCGCCGGGCCGAAGAAGAAACAGCGCCAGCACGATCAATGCCGCCGCCACAACCATTCGCCGCTTGGAGGAGAAGAGCTTCACTGCGCCCTTACTGCAGCTTCGAGGGAACTCATCTTACAAACTGGAGCGTACGCTTCCAGCGTGTCTCATCGAAGAAGTGCAGGACAACCTTGCCCAGAAATAGAATGCGATCCCCCCAAGCAGTCTTGCGATATTGATCATCTGGCGTCTCAAACGACCAATAGATGAACATGGGACGCCCGATGACGTTTTGCTTCGGGATGAATCCCCAGTAGCGGCTGTCGAGGCTCACGCCGCGATGGTCGCCCATGGCAAAGTAGTGGTCCGGCGGAACGACAATGTCGTCCCCGTGAATGTAGGATTGCAAATCCACCATCCAGTTGGGATACACATTGGGATCATCCGTGGGCGCCACCGACGGGAAATTATTCCGGTAAGGATCAGTTATGTCCCGGTCGTGATCCACATAAGGTTCGTCCAGGGCCTCGCCGTTGCGAAACACCACGCCGTTCCGCAGGTGGATGCGGTCTCCCGGCAGGCCGATAATTCTCTTCACGACGTAGAGTCCCGGCTCCGCTGGCGACAGAAACACCACGATGTCCCGAAAGTGCACGTCCCGATAAGGAATCAGAGGCCCCACCCACGAACTCCTGGGAGCAAACTGGATGCGGTTCACGAAAACGTGGTCGCCGATCAGCAGCGTGTTCTCCATCGAACTTGATGGGATCTCAAACGCCTGTACGACAAATGTGATGATGAACAACCCGGTCACCAACACCGCGGCCAGCGACGAAAGAAACTCGACTGTAGACTCCTTGGGCTTCTCTTCCGCCACGTTGTCTTCTACGACTACGGATACTTCCTTCTTCGCCGATTTTTTTTCCGTGATCATCGACATTTGCAGTTGAACTGAATTTCAGCTCCGGCGCCAAGATTCGTCCGCCGGTGGAAGTACTCAGTGTACCAGCCGGAGCGTGCGGTTCCAGCGCGTGATCTGAAAGATGTGAGTGATCGCATACGCCAGGTGATACAGCCTGCCTTGGACCGAAGCCGACGGATTCCTGTCCCAGTCCCGCACCGACCAGTAAATGACCAGCGGTTTCCCGATAATATTCTCCCGCGGCACGAACCCCCAATAGCGGCTGTCCTGGCTGTCGTCGCGGTTGTCGCCCAGCACGAAGTAATGCCCTTCGGGAACAATCAACTGGCCGTCTTCCACCAGTTTCCGCATCTCCAACCACCACTTGCCTTCCAAGCCAAATGCCGGGATATCGGTCCGCGGAAAATTGTCGCGGAACAGATTATTCGGCGGTTCCAGAAATCGCACATAGGGTTCGTCAAGAGGCTTGCCCTTGATCCAGACCTTCTTGTTCACCATCCGCAAGTGGTCTCCCGGCAGTCCGATCACGCGCTTCACAAAATGCTGCTGCGGATCCACGGGATAGTGAAACACGATGATATCTCCGCGCGCGATCTTCTGGTACGGCATCAGATGATCGCCCAGCCCGTGTCCCCCGTAACAGAGCTTGTTCACCAGCAGGTAATCGCCGACCAACAGCGTATTCTCCATTGATTCCGAAGGAATCTGGAACGCTTGCACAATGAAGGTGATCACGAAGATTGCAATCACCACCGTGCCTAGCAACGACTGCAGTGAGCTGATTACGTCGGTTCCCAGGGTAGTTACGATGCGGCGCTGTGGCGCAGCGACCGGGACGTTTGGCGAAACGATGGAAACGTCTGGCGGAGCGATAGGGCCGTCAGGCACAACGGGAGGGCGGTCTGGCGAGGCAATGGGCTGGTTTGACAAATCCATGAAATCTACTTATCCACCGGGTGCGAGGCTCGCGCCGCCGTTTTTGCTTCCCCTGCTTTCGAGCGGGAAGCCAGGAACGTCAGCAATTGCCGGGCAGCATCCTGCTCGGCTGTTTTCTTCGTCGAGCCCTGAGCGCGTCCCACAAACTCTGCGTCCTTGCCGTTCTTCGTATGCAGACGGGCCTCGACGGTAAATGTCTTGCGATGTTCCGGACCCACCTCCTCCACCAGGACGTACGCGGGTTGAGGGAGACCCAGGCTCTGCACCGCTTCCTGCAATGCGGACTTAAAATCCGTAACCGGCAGCGTGCCGCCTCCGCGCTCCATGCGCTCCAGTTCCGGCGCGATCACGTTGCGCAGAACAAAGTCGCGCGCGACCTCCAGCCCGCCATCGAGATAAATCGCCGCCAGAATCGCCTCGAGCGCGTCCACCAGCAACGCTGTCTTGCCCCGGCCTCCGCTTTTTTCTTCGCCTCGGCCCAACCGCAGGTAGTGGCCCAGTTCCAGTTGCTGCGCCACCCGAATCAAGTGCCTCTCGCTGACCAAGTGCGCCCGCAGCTTCGAAAGCTCACCCTCCCTAAACTGTGGGAAGCGCTGGAACAGTTCTTCGCTCGTCACCAGCGCCAGCACCGCATCGCCCAGAAATTCCAACTGCTCGTTGTCGCTGACCTTGTATTTGCTTTCGCCCGCCTGTTGCGCTTCCTGTTCCCGAGCCTGCGAACTGTGCGTAACCGCCTGTTCAATGACGGCCCGCCGCCGGAAATGGTAGCCCAGCCCTTCTTCCAGCGCCGTAATTTCCCGTTCCTTCATACAAAAGGCTTAGCGGACAAAAATGTGCGGGCCGTCCGCAATCTAGTTTTTCGGAGGCGTCGCCGTCTGCCCCGGCGCCGTGCCGCCGCTGAGCTTCGTCAGGCGATCCTTTTCAGCGCGTGCCGCTTTGCCCACCCCGGAATCGGGCCGATCCTTGGTGAGATCCACCGCCTGGTCGACATATTTCATCGCCTCCGGAATCTTGTTCTGCATGTCGAGGGCGACGGCCAGCCTGAAAACCGCAACCGTATCAGGCTGTTGCGGCAATGCCTCAATCGACTTTCGCAGATTCAGCTCAGCGTCCGCCCAACTACTGGCCTTGAACGATAGCGTGCCCAGGACTAAATACGCTTCAGACCGCAAGAAATTCTTGAATGCATTCAACTGTTCCGGAGGATAGCCAGAGGTCGGAACGTCGGTGTCAATGGTCACCAGCGCGCGTTCGGCGTCCCCTTTGGCTTCGGCGACACGCTGATCCTTATCCAGATCCGTGTCGCGCGTCCGTTCCGCCAACGCCTGCGCGACCCCGACCAGCGCGGCGGGATCATCTGGGTCAATCGCCAGGATTTTCCTCGCCATGTCCATCATTTTGTCGGCATTGTTGGCCTGCTGATAACGTTGCATGGTCGCCGAGTACAGCATGGCACGCAACTCGCTGGCAGGAAACTTCGTGGCGAAGTCGTCGGCAGACTTCTCCAGCGCCGCAGGATCCGTCTGCGCTACGGCCGCCTTGTACGCCTCAAACTCCGGCTGGGTCTTGGCTGCCGGTGGACGCTTCCCCGCAGGCGCCGCCGCTTGTCCCGCGGGTTGCGCGGGTTGCGCAGCCTGCCCAGCCGGCGGATTCTGAGTTGCCGGTTTGCCGTTGCTCTGCCCGAAACTCCAGCCGCACATTCCCAGCACTGCGATTACAATCGCTGTTCGCTTCATGCTTTCTCCTCGACTTCCCACATCTTGATTTCCAATCCGCTGTCGAATTTCTCGACCGTGCATTCTATCGCAGTAACCCAAGGGATCGACCGGGTTCCACTGAAAGCTGACGGCTCAGATCTGATAGCTCTACTGCGGCTTCGCCGGAGGCTCGTACGCCTGTTGCAGTCCGCGCTCAGCGGCCGCCTTTACCTCTGGCAGTTCTGACCCCGACGTCAAGGCCGCGCGGTACTCATTCATCGCCGCCTCGCGATCCTCTTTCAGATCCAGAATCCTTCCCAGGTACACGTGCGACCACGCCACCACCTTGGGATCTTTCGTGGCCTGGATCGCCTTCTGGAAATTCTCCAGCGCGCCTTCCCGATTCTTGTTGGCGACTGCCACTTGCGCCAGGATGAACAGCGCCCGCCCTTGATCCCCTATCTTCCTGTCTAGAGCCTGCTGCGCCAGGTCCTGAGCTCCCTTGGGATCGTTCGCTGCCAGCCGTTTTTCGGCGGTCACCAGCATCCGCCGGTCCTCCATCCGCGACAGTTGCACCAACTCCGGCGCCGAAACCCTGGCAAACTGCACCTCGCTCGCCGCCTTCTGCTGAGCCTTGACATCGATATTGTTCAGCATCTCCGAATAGGCGCTCCGCAGTCCCGCCGGATCTTTCTCAAACGCCAGCAAGGAGGTATAGAAATAGCGCGTCAGAATGTACCCCTGTTTCACCGCGTCATCCACGGCCTGCAGGCGCATCGCCTCCGCTGTTTGCTTCGTGCCGGTGGTCCGAATCTCAATCGCCCGCACCAAGCACTCGGTCACCAGCAGCGAAATATCGCTCTTGAAGTTCTCTTCCAAAGGCGCCCGCTTCACCGACTGCAGCAGCGGTTCGATCCGCTTGATCGAACTGAAGTGTTTTTCCGCCATCGGATCCAGCAGGTAGTGCAGGTACGTATGCCGGATCTGCGGCATCTTCAGCGGATCGACCGAGTTCGGATCCGGCGACGGAAACAGCACCACGTAGTAGTCGGCGCCGTAATTGCGGGCGTTGGCCTCATTCGGATCGCCCATGAAATCCAGGTAAATCGTGAACGAGCGCCCCAGATATCCCCCTGACTGCAGCTTCAGGTAGATATCCGTGTCGAATACCATCTTCGCCAGGGGTACGTGATAGCGCTCCATCAATGCGGCATAGTTGGCCCGGTGCCGCTCCCAGATCGCATGCAACTCGGCCTTCTCATAGAACCGCTCCAGCAGAGTTCCGAATGCCGAAAGCGGAAGCGCGTCCGGAGGCAAGTCTTCCTCCTTCACGCGGGGAAGAAAGTGCGGAGGCCCCTGCAGGTACATCGCCAGCGACACATACTGCGACAGGTCATGCGCCGCGTCTTTTCCCCGGTGCGCCAGGTACCAGTCGCACATCGTGTTCATGGCCGTCTGCGCATCCTCCGAGTTCCTCAGATTTTTCTCCACCTCGGCGCGGATGTTGAGCCGCTGCGCATCGGAAATGTTCAGGTCGACGTTGTAGCCGCAGGTATTCATCGCCGTCAGCACGGCGAACAGGGTCTCGCTGGTATCCAGCGTAATCCGATTATTGTCAGCCGCCGCACACAGCGGCGCCAGCAGCCCCAACCAGGCCGCCACCATCAACGCTCGAAGCCCGCAACCCAGGAAACGACTCAGGAATCCCTCCCGCAGGATGGCCACTCAAAGACAGGCGGAAAACACCATTCAGTTTAAGGGCTTGCGAGCGGAGGGTCAAACCGCGACAGGGGTAGTGTATGGCGACGGCAAAAGTGCTACACCCCCCTCCCCACCACAGAACTGGTTTTGACTTTGGGCCGCCCCGCCCGCCCGCGCGCGTGCGCTCGTAGCGCTGCGAGGGGAAGGATAGAATCGATGTTTAGAGCTGCGCGAGGAGGGGTTTTGAGTGTAATCGCCTGATTGCGTAAACCAAGCGCAGAAAGCAAGTTCGTTCAAACGATGTTCAAGAGGGTCGTCATTGGTGGGATTTCTGAATCTTGGCGATGCAAAAAATGAAGTTCACGATGCTGAGCGAGTACAACGGACCAAACCTGCTAAGACGCCCATCGGTGGGACAGTAGCGACAGCCGCTCGCGTAGCGCATCAATTCGCACCGTGAACCGCCGGGGCTTCTTTGATACGAGCATCGAGACGTAGCAGTTTTCATGGACAGCCCGCCCATATTCATCGGCCTTGCTCTCGGTCAAATTCACGGATTGTTTGCAGATGGAGCAGCGTGGACGCCAAGCTTCGTAAGACATAATGGCTCCTGGGAGAGTCGGATAAAGGCTACGCGGAAGAGCACGTTCTGTCAGTGACGTGAGTCACATCTCTGACTGTGGGTGAGTCGCCAAGGGGCATAACTGGCGTAAAATCCCCATTGCACTCACTGACCCGTGACCGGAGGCATAAACTCGTCCAGCTTAGCAGTGACTCTGCCGGGCTCCGTTCAAGAGTTCGAGCGCTCATGCTGCCCAAAATCCCTGTCGTCGTCAGCTTTGTAAGTACCTGAATCTACGAGAATTGCTACCGGGTGGAGCGAACCAGTTCCCCGGCGGGAGTTGCACCCGCTGAAGTCCAGCGCTTTTCACGGCGCACTGTTACGACAACAATCGGTCGGAGCTTCCCGTCCCAGAGCCAGCTTTCCACGCCAGAAACGCTGCCTGGCTTTCCGCCTCCCCTGCAGGATTTTTCACGGACTTTTAACACTCATGTAACTTTCGGTTGGACTGTCGGCACTAAGCTCGATTCCGTCTGCCGAATCGCTCTTTAGGAGGAATCCGTCATGAAAGTTCAACATGCCGCACGATTGATTTTCTGTGGTGCTCTGCTAACAGCGCTGTCCGTGGCCGCCCAGGTCACGCCGTCCGCAACCTATACGGTCTCAACTTTTGCCACCGGCGTCGCAGGAGTTTACTCTGCGCCCGACTCGATTGCCTTGCTCGATGGCCATATTTTCATTGGCTATGGAAACGGAATCGCGCCGGACGGCTCCGACGGCAAGAGCAGCACAATCGTCGAATACAAGCAAGAGCAGCACAATCGTCGAATACAAAATGAACGGTGACGTAGTGAGAACCTATTCCGTGGTGGGTCACAATGACGGGCTGCGCGTGAATCCGCGGACAAAGAAACTTTGGGTATTGCAGAACGAGGACGGCAATCCGAACCTGGTGATCATCAATCCAACCAATGGACACAGGACCGTATACACCTTCGGGCCCACGCCGCACGGAGGAGGATATGACGATATCGCGTTCCGCGCTAATGACATATTTTTGAGTGCATCCAACCCGGCCAACAACCCGAACTTTGCGCCCGCGGTGGTCAAGGCGACGATCCACGGGAGCGTAGTCAATGTTAGCGAAGCGTTGAACGCGAGCGCGGTTGCCACCAATATCCCAACTGACACTCCGGTCACTCTGAATCTGCAAGACCCGGATTCGATGATTTTCAATCCGTTCGGAGACCTGGTGTTGGATAGTCAAGCCGATGCGGAGCTCGTCGTTGTGCATCACCTGGGATTTACCGATCAGAGCGTGTACCGCCTGAAGCTCACTACGAAGGGCGCGGCCACCCAAGTGGACGATACCGTCTTCGCGACATCGAGCTATGGCGTCATTCTCGTGTCGGATCGGGATGCGGGAGCGGCTGGAGTTGTTTACGCTATTTCCAAAAATATCTTCTCTCCCGACGCGGCGTACACGGCCACACCGAATTCGGTGGGGAGTCTCAATTTCAATACCGGAGTCATTACCAATGTAGTGACCGGAATGGTTAGCCCGCACGGGATGGCGTTTATTCCCATGCAGTAGAGCGAAAGTTCCAAAGCAGGGGCGGCGTTATGGCCGCCCTTCTTCTTCCAGCCCCGGGACGAGAGACATCTCTGACGTTCGGGAGTTGACCGCCGTCCGCGGTCTTGGCCGAAGTCTAGGTTTTGAGCGGTACGTGATAACGACAGTCATCTGGATGGACGGGTGCCTTGCTGCGACAATCAAACTGCCGCGTCCCACCCCCCCTTGACATTTCCCTGCTCATCCCTTAGAATTAGCACTCGATAGGCGCGACTGCTAACAGCAGTGCCTAACCCAACCAAATCATAGGCTTACGAAGATCAACCGAAGCAGCACAACGTTCTAAATCCTTGAAAGGAGCAACAAACCATGGCGAAATTTTCACCACTCCATGACCGTCTTTTGGTCCGTCGTGTGGAAGAAGCTTCCACCACTCGTGGCGGCATCATCATCCCCGACTCCGCCAAAGACAAGCCGCAGGAGGGCGAAGTCATCTCCACCGGCAAAGGCCGCACCAACGACGAAGGCAAGACCTTCCCTCTGGCCGTCAAAGAAGGCGACCGCATCCTGTTCGGCAAGTATTCCGGCACCGAGATCAAGATTGATGGCGAAGACTTCATCATCATGAAAGAAGAAGAAGTCCTCGGCATCCTCACCGGCGCCTCCACCCCGGCCAAGAAAGAACTCGCCGGCTCGAGGAAATAGCTCTCAGCTGTCAGCCATCAGCTTAACCCTGATCCTGACCAGCGGCGGCGAAACGTTCCAAGCTGAGAGCTGACGGCTGATAGCTGACAGCCCCAGCCAAGAAAATTACCGCAGGCACGCCCTGCAAACAAATTAGGAGATAAAAGCAATGGCAAAACAAATCGTTCACGGCGAAGAATCCCGTCAGGCGATCCTCCGCGGCGTCAACCTTCTGGCCGATGCCGTGAAGGTTACCCTCGGCCCCAAGGGTCGTAATGTAGTCATCGAAAAGAAATTCGGTTCGCCGACCATCACCAAAGACGGCGTCACCGTAGCCAAAGAAATTGACCTGCGGGATCCGCTCGAGAACATGGGCGCCCAGATGGTCCGCGAAGTTGCCAGCAAGACGTCCGACGTCGCCGGCGACGGCACCACTACCGCCACCGTCCTGGCACAGGCCATCTTCCGCGAAGGCGTCAAGACCGTTGCTGCCGGCGCCAATCCCATGGCCCTCAAGCGCGGCATCGAGAAAGCCGTCACCATCATCGCCGGCAAGCTCGACAAAGAAGGCAACCGCATCAATGGCGAACTCGACAAGCTATCCAAGCCCGTAACGGGGGAAATGATCGCGCAAGTTGGTACGATTTCTGCGAACAATGACGAGACCATCGGCAAGATCATTGCCGAAGCCATGAAGAAGGTTGGCAAAGACGGCGTCATCACCGTCGAAGAGTCGAAGACCCTGGAGACCCAGCTCGAAGTCGTCGAAGGTATGCAGTTCGACCGCGGCTACCTCTCCCCGTACTTCGTGACCGATCCCGAGCGCATGGAAGTCGCACTCGAGAACGCCTACATCCTGATCAACGAAAAGAAGATCAGCTCGATGAAGGACCTGCTCCCGCTGCTGGAGCAGATTGCCAAGAGCGGCAAGCCGCTGCTCATCATCGCGGAAGACGTGGAAGGCGAAGCGCTGGCAACGCTGGTCGTAAACAAACTGCGTGGCACGCTGCAAGTCGCGGCCGTCAAGGCTCCTGGCTTCGGCGATCGCCGCAAGGCGATGCTGCAGGATATCGCTATCCTGACCGGCGGCAAGGCCATCACTGAAGATCTCGGCATTAAGCTCGAGAACGTTCAGATCAGCGACCTCGGCCAAGCCAAAAAGATCACCATCGACAAAGACAACACCACGGTGGTCGAAGGCAAGGGCAAGCACGCTGAGATCGAAGGCCGCGTAAAAGAAATTCGCAGCCAGGTCGAGAAGACCACCAGCGACTACGACCGCGAGAAGTTGCAGGAGCGGTTGGCGAAACTGGTGGGTGGCGTAGCCGTCATCAAAGTCGGCGCCGCAACCGAAACCGAAATGAAGGAAAAGAAAGCCCGTGTGGAAGACGCGATGCACGCTACCCGCGCAGCCGTGGAAGAAGGTATTGTCCCAGGCGGCGGAGTAGCTCTGGCCCGTTGCGCGGCCTCACTCGAAAAAGTAAAAGCCGACGGCGATGAGCAGATTGGCATCAACATCGTGAAGCGCGCCATCACCGAGCCCCTGCGCCAGATCGTCGAGAACGCCGGCGAAGAAGGTGCAGTGGTCCTGGGCAAGGTGCTTGAATCCAAGGAATCCAACTACGGATTCAACGCCTTCTCCAACGAGTACGAGGACCTGGTCAAGGCGGGAGTGCTCGACCCCACAAAGGTCGTGCGCACTGCCCTGCAGAATGCCGGCTCCATCGCCAGCCTGATGCTGACCACCGAAGCCCTGGTCGCGGAGATTCCTGAAAAGAAGGAAGCTCCGATGCCGGGCGGACACGGCGGCGGCGGCATGGGGGACATGTACTAGGAACAGCTTCTAGCTACTAGCTCTTAGCTTCTAGCTAGGATCAAAGCCCCACTCTTCGGAGTGGGGCTTTTCTTTTCCTTTTCCCGATTCCTGAATTGGGAAGTCTGCCGTAATAATTTTGTTGGTCGCAGTCGCGCTGTGGTGGCGTTGTGGAACAATTCCCTCGGAAGCAGTCGTGAGTCCGAACGTAGTTGGTGCGAAGCAGGTTCTGATGGTTGGGCGCGACACGCGAAGTGGCCCCGTAGCTCAGCCTGGATAGAGCACTAGGTTCGCACCTTAAGAGGTCGTGAGTTCGAGTCTCACCGGGGCCACACCTAAGTTTTGTTGTGAGTCGCGTTCTTTCTTGACATCAGAGGAAGTGAGCGCGAAACTGTGAATGTAAGGTGCGAGCCTGGTCGTTTCGACTAGGCTGAGTTTAGGGCGGCTGACGAGGCCGCCCTTTCTATTTGTCAGCGGGACTGTCCAGGACAGCTTCTAGCTACTAGCTCATAGCTTCTAGCTAGCTACACTCCGAGCCAAGGGTACGACGCGCAGGCATTCATCGATCCGACTCGCACGGCAGGTGCGGTTTATGACACTGACGCGGTAGCGCAGCACATTCCGCAAGCAAACACAGGCGAGGAGTTTGGTCATGAAGACTAGGGCATATATGGGGCGAGATGTTCGGCGGTGCACCCGCAGGCACAAGGGAGAACATGCGCGACTCAATCATCGGGGAAGATGCCGTCCGTGCGCTGGACCCAGCGAGAGGCCAAAAGGGGCTGGAGTCTCATCACAACTACAACGATCCCGATATTAAGCCATAGTCGTTGGACGGTGAGCGGTGTCTAAACAACCGGGACGTTGAGCGCATGGGCAAACTTGTGAAAGTGCTCTTAGTCGTGAATCTCTGTCTCTGGGTTTATTTTTGGATTGCCTTCGCCGATGCATCCTACCCTTTCCGCCCCGACCCTTTGGGCCACCCAGCGGGGACCGGTTATACGTTCTGGGGCCACTCCATCGCGGTCGTGGAGTCAGGTTTCGTTTACCCGTTCTTCAAGGTCATGTTTTACGCCGAGTTCCCTTCATTCGCACTGGCTACCTTGGTGGTGCGGATCTTCTCGCCACACCAGCTCATTAACGGGTTCTTCGCCGGGGTCTCCGGAGGGGGCTGGTTGTTACTGGCGATCATGCTGCTTTCTTTCCTCCAGTGGTACTTCGTTGGGTGGCTGGGGCAAAAGCTCTGGCAGCGATGGTTCCGGCATCATCCGAGTGGCGCTTTGAATCATGTTCCGTCATCGTGATCAGACCGAGCGATTAGTGCCGTTCTTGATGACGGGCGATGGGTTCACGCGGAGGGGATCTGATGCGTAGGCATGTGCGGATTGTTTTCCTTTTTGCAGCCCGTGGCAGTCTTCTCGACGCTCGCGGGGGCGCAACAGCGTGGCCCCTCGACTCCTGAAGAACGCGCTCGCGCCCTTCAGACGGCCAAGTCTTTGCAATCCGATCCGCTCGCGCCTAATGTCCAAGATGATCGTGAATGGCTCCTCAAGTGGCTGATCGAGGTCCCGGACATCTCGGTGAAAATGTGCACCACATTCCTTGGCGATCTCGGGGACTCGAAGAGCGGCTACCCTGGTGCGATCATCGCTACGCTGTTGGCCTCCGAAGCAGCCTTTGTGATCGAGCATCCGGAGAAAGCGAAAGACGTTGACGCCGTCTACTTCGCTGGTGTCGATGGCGCGCTTCACAGCTACGAAGCCATTCACTCGAAAGATGCGTCGGTACCGTTCACCGCACCTGGATGACCTCATCCAAAAGCGCGACCAAGGAAAGCTCTCAGACTATGTTCGTGCGACCGCAAAGAAATGCAAGTAGTGCCGATCTCGACCGGCGGGTGGCCCGGACGACGTCCACATCGACTCTTCAGGGTGCCCCGTCCAAGCTTTGCTTGGGCGGAGATTTTCTTTGGTGCATGCAAACGTCAAAGTCCCCACCCCTTCGGCTTCGCTCAGGGCAGGCTCTAAACGTCGCCAATCCCCGCGACGTTGAGGATGGGGCACCCTCGAGGTTCCACAGACTCAGCGGGGTTCGAAGCGTGGGGACGATGCTGTAGAAATCGAGCGGCTTGAGGAAAAAAATGGTTCTGCAAGGAGCATCGGCCACAGGGGCTGAAGCCCGCACCGCTTCCACACGCCTTACGCGGCCCTCGAAGGGCCGCTCTTCCACGGTGGTGCATATATTTGTGGTTTCTCCGCAACCTCCTGGAGGTTTTGACACCTGCAGGAGTGGACTCGCACGTCTATTCCCGATCAAACACAAAGATGCTCTTCGACCTGTTTTGACCCACCAGGCGCACGGTCATCGTCAAGGTCTTGAGATCTGTAGAAAGCTCGATCAGCCGGGTGCCTGTAATTTTGCCTTTGAATTTCTCTGTGATTTCCAGACTGCGCTCGTTCACGCGGCGGCCCGAAGATGCGGAGCCTGGATCCCCATTCGGATCGAGGTCCGGATAATCGTTCCCATCGAACTTCATCTTCTTGGTCATTTCTGCATCGGGACTATTCAATGACAGGCCGTCACCCTCGTAGGGCTCGATCTGGAGCTCGATCCCCGCCTTCACTTTCTCGCTGTCGCTGTCCCATGTGCCCGGAAAACCTGAACTCCCCGCCGTCCGCTCGTACACATAGGGAATGCTCGACGTCGAACCGTCGGGCGCGTATTCCGTATAGGCGTCGTTGAGCGTTTTGCCGTCTTCGGAAAGCGTCCAATACCCCGTGAGGAGCGTGCGGCCCTTCATCTTGCGGACGACCACCCAGCTGTTGGGTCCCTTCACCGTGACGGACAGGGTGGTTCCGCGCAGGCCTGGCTGGTCACTCCCATCGGCTACGACTGTGTCCACCAGGCCGGGGGCAAAGGTGATGGCGTATCTGTTTGCGCCTGCGACCTCAACCTTCATTTCGTCGTTGGGTTTGCTTTTGGACGGGTTCACCTTCCATTTGCCTACGAAAGGATCGTTTGCTGCCCATAGCGAACTCGTAACCAGACAAGCAACCAGCAGCAACCGAAAAGTACGACTTAACATTTGGTCCTCCTTAAACGTATTCAGTTTTAGCTCTCCTGCTCCCGCATAGAATGCTTGTGCCGCAAGTAAACAAGAAATTCGAGAGGCGTTGAATGTTGTATTCGCATGGCCAAACCCTAATTGCAGGCGCCGATCCTGTCCTCCGAAACGTGGAGCGGACAAGCGTGTTGGGGGTTGGCCCATCCAAGCTCCGACTGCCGCACGTTTCGCGGTGTCCGAAGCGTGGGCACGATGCTGTAGAAATCTAGAGATTTTGACGTTCAATGTCGCGTTAAGTCCCGAAGTTTGGGCAGGTTTTTCTTCGGTAGGTGGAAAGTCAAAGTCCCCACCCTTTCGGCTCCGCTCAGGGCAGGCTCTAAAATCGCAAACACCGCGATTTTAGGGGCACCCGGCGTGTCACCCTTGCGTCTTGTGGTGAATTCAGAACTTTGGGAGAAAAGGAAAACGGCCCCAAAGCTGAGGCCGTCCCAGGTGCTTAGCACCCCGTCAAGGTCAACTCAATTATCGCCTGTCTTCCGCTGGCAATCAAGAAACTTTAGGGTCATAAGAACCGCGCCCCGAACGTTCAATGCCCCATCTCGTGTTCTGCGTGGGATTTGTTAGAATCCGCGCATGCCGACTGTGCTGCGGTCCGGCCCGTATCGGTTTTACTTTTACAGCCACGAGCCGAACGAACCGGCTCACATTCATGTTGATCGCGAGGATTTGTCTGCGAAGTTCTGGCTCGAACCGGTACAGCTGGCGGGTAACTTTGGATTTCGCGCGAACGAACTCCGCACGATACAATCACTTGTGACCGAGCACAGGGCAGAATTTCTGGAGGCATGGAATGAGTTCTTCGGCATCGGCGGCGGATGAGCGCGTGCTTGACGTACAGTCCACCGACGACGCTCTCAGTGTGAGCCTGCGAGATGGCCGCGTCATCACCGTGCCGCTGGTATGGTATCCGCGCCTGCTTAGCGCCACGCCCGCGCAACGCCGAAATTGGAAGATTGCTGGCGGCGGATACGGGATTCATTGGCCCGATCTGGACGAGGATCTGAGCACGGAAGGACTGCTGCGCGGCGCACCCGCGCCCAAAACGTCGGTGCACGCGAAGTAGGCTTCCCTGGTAGCGGTAAAACGAAGCTACTAGCTCTTAGCTTCTAGCTAGACCGTGGGGTTGGACAATCCTCACTGTTGAATCCGAGGTCTTCTTCAAGGAAACTTCCCGGCGGGTGGACTGGTCCAGGGGGCTTTCCCGTTTTGGGAATATGGTCGCGTGATTTTGGCGATTTTGCTTGACTCGAGCTGTCTGCCTGCTCAGAATTTAATCTAGCCACTTGTGTGTGGCTCAGCCTCCAACGGACTCAGGTCCGAAGGGGGCTTTGTATTTGCGGGCGCGGCAGGAGCGATCGGCGGCCGAAAAGCAGGTTTCTCGCTTCGCTCGAAATGACAATTTGATTGAGATTGAGATCTTTGAAAATTCGGCGGCGGGAAACGGCCCTGCCCTTCAC
>CABDXR010000453.1_pt1 | contig 33096 bp, 33 predicted proteins | sample 3421411 | NCBI WGS metagenome assembly CABDXR01 (sample SAMEA5534336, study PRJEB31848) | metagenome | biome: tundra; feature: field; material: soil | place: USA | collected 2013-05 | depth 0.15 m | reverse complement strand
GTTGGAATCAACGAAGACGGGAGCGGTCATGCGCTTCCTCGCGCGTCAGGTACCGGCCGGTGCTCCGAAGAAAAGGCTTGCGTCCCAGCGCCCTCCGCATCGCCCGCTCATAGCCGTCCTGCGCGGTCATGCGTTCCTTCAGCAGTTCCCCCAGCAGCCGGGAAACACTAGTATCCCGCCGCGCCGCCTCGATGCGGGCCCACTGGGCCACGTCCTCTTCCAAGGTCACGGTGACATTCCGGAGTTGTGATTTGGATGACACGAAAACAGTGTAACACGAAAACAGTGTAATTCCTGAGACGAACCATGTGGGGACAGCCGCCCCGGCTGTCCAGCCGGGCAAAGCCCGGCAGCGCCAGAGTACGAAGGCGCAATGCGGGTTGCGACGCGTTCCAGGCGCTCCGAACCAGTGCGGCATTTGCCCAGTGTCGCCGATCAGATGGATATGAAAACTATTACCGTGACCACTGCCCGAAAGCGCTTCGGCGCGCTCCTCGATGCAGTTCAACACGAACCGGTGCTCATTCGTCGGAAGAATCGTGACCCGTCTGTAGTCATATCCGCCGAGAAATGCTGGCGGATCCAAGGCTTTAAAAGCGCAAATTTAAAGCGGGCGCAAGTCGACCCAAAAACCGACGGCTCGTAGAAGTCCGGCTGGACGGGCCGAGCCGATGTGATCACGGGCGATGCCGACCATTTGGATAGGACCCGTGGGGCGGACACGGTTTGGCGGCAAACTCTTTCCTAAAATGCTAGTTCTGATAGCCCATGTCATTCGGAGGAGGAGACTGGAGAGCCTTCTTATGCTTTTCGTCCATCTGCGCGATCCGCTGCTGATCCATCGCATTCAGCAGACTAATCAGAGAAGAAGCCAGTGTAAGGCTGAGCTTGCCGTCTGATTCCTGAAAATCAATCTCTCCGTAATGCACTATCTTGTTGCGTCTTTCGAAGAACTGTTCCTGAAAGAAATCCTTAAACGAGGTTGCAGGGTCATAGTGAGCGGCGTCGAGAGCTGACTGTAACAATGCTTTTTTCTGTTGCGCGAAGCTGTCGAAATTAACCTCGGTCAAAAACTTTGACAATTCGTCAATCCTTTTCCCGATTGATCGCATCTCGATCCAATCCTTCTCCCATTGTTGCGTAATTTCGTAGGTGAAGTTATCGACTTTTCTCCATTTGAAAAACAAGTAGGCCATTTGTCCCTCAACAGCAACGGCGCTCAAAATGATCGCAAGGGTTACATCTTTGTTTTCAAGTTCTTGCTGTGCTCGGTGCATCAGCAGAGAAGTCACGAAGTTGCCTAGCGGCGAAATGTTGTAAATTCGCGCATGGCATTTTGGACAGTCCGCATGCTCAGGTAGCTGGCTACCGCTGATTTCCTGCGGGAACTGCTTCCCGCAAGAGGGGCATACAACCGGGAGGGAATTCTTCATTCAATTCAGAATATAGCCGCTAAAGCTCGATGCCAATAGCGGGCGGAGATAGAACTCAGGCGAAGCCTTACGCGAACAAAAACTCCTTCGTCCGTAACTCCTTGATCGTGTCTCTCAACTTTGCGGCCTTCTCGAATTCAAACTTCTTGGCCGCTTCGCGCATGTCGCTTTCGAGTTTGCCGATGTAGGTATCCACTTCCTCCTGCGTTCTGAACTCGGGCATGCCCTCGGTTTCTCCCCCAGTCAGGTCAGCATAATCGGCGGCGACGATCCCGGCCAGCGTCATGTCCAGCGGGCGCACGATTGATTCGGGCGTGATCCCATTCTCTTCGTTATATGCCGTCTGAATGGCTCGCCGCCGCAAGGTCTCATCCATCGCGCGCTTCATCGAATCGGTCATCCGGTCGGCATAAAGAAGGGCCCTCCCGTTCAGATGCCGTGCGCAGCGGCCAATGGTCTGGATCAGCGACCCTGTGGACCGCAAGAATCCTTCCTTGTCCGCGTCCAGAATTGCCACCAGCGATACTTCCGGAAGATCCAGTCCCTCGCGCAGCAGATTGATGCCGATCAATACATCAAACTCGCCTTTGCGCAGGTCGCGCAGAATCTTTACCCGCTCCAGGGTTTCGATCTCCGAATGCATGTAGCGGCACTTCACGCCGACTTCGGCGTAGTACTCGGCCAGGTCCTCGGACATGCGTTTGGTCAACGTCGTCACCAGCACCCGCTGGCCGAGCTCTACGCGGGCGCGAATCTCGTGCAGCAGATCGTCAATCTGCCCCTTCACTGGACGTACTTCGACCTCGGGATCTATCAACCCCGTCGGCCGGATGATCTGTTCCACCACCACGCCCGCCGACTTCGTCAGCTCATACGGCCCCGGAGTTGCCGAAACGTACACCAGTTGATTGGTGCGGTGCTCAAATTCCGCAAACGTGAGCGGGCGGTTGTCCAAAGCGGACGGCATGCGAAAGCCGTACTCGACCAGAGTTTCCTTGCGGGAGCGGTCGCCCGCGTACATCCCGCGCAATTGCGGCACGGTCTGATGGGATTCGTCGATAAACAACAGAAAATCGCGCGGAAAATAATCCAGTAGCGTTGGCGGAGGCTCGCCCGGCAGCCGCCCCGTGAAATGTCGGGAATAATTTTCGATCCCATGGCAATAGCCCATGGCCCTGATCATTTCCAGATCAAACATGGTGCGCTGATGAATGCGCTGCGCCTCTACCAGCCGCCCTTGCTTCTCCATCTCGACTTCCCACCACGCCAGTTCTTTCTTGATCGAATCCACGGCCGACGCCCGTGTCTCTTCCTTCATTACATAATGCGTCTTGGGATAAATCGGCAGCCGCATGTATTTCTGCTTCACGGTGCCAAACAGGGGATCGACTTGCGTTAGCGATGAGATCTCATCGCCCCATAGCTCGATGCGGTACGCCATGTCGTCGTAGGTAGGGAAGACTTCGATCACATCGCCGCGCACACGAAACGTTCCACGGCGAAAATCTCCGTTGGTGCGCTCGTAGAGAATGTCGACCAGCCGGCGCGTGACGTCCTCGCGCTTGATCTTCTGGCCCTGCTCCAGAAACATCATCATGCCGTAGTACGCTTCCGGGGAACCGAGGCCGTAAATGCAGCTCACGGAAGCCACAATCAGGGCGTCACGCCGCTCAAAGAGCGACCTGGTGGCCGAGAGGCGCAGCTTGTCGAGTTCGTCGTTAATTGTCGCTTCTTTTTCGATATAGAGATCGGCGGCCGGGACGTAGGCCTCCGGCTGGTAGTAGTCGTAATACGAAACGAAATATTCGACGGCGTTGTGCGGGAAAAAGTTCTTGAACTCGTGATAAAGCTGTGCCGCCAGCGTCTTGTTATGCGCCATGACCAGCGCGGGACGGTTCACCGCCTCAATTACCTTGGCCATGGTGAACGTCTTGCCCGAGCCCGTGACGCCGAGCAAAACCTGATGCTGCTCGCGGTCGTACACTCCCCGCAGCAACGCCTCGATCGCGCGCCCCTGGTCCCCCTGCGGCTTGTAATTAGAAACGAGTTTGAAATCCATAGAAAACGCTCTTAGCAGTTAGCTCTCGGCTCTTAGCAACCGCCGGTGTGAACCGGCCATGACCATGTGGGGACAGCGGCCCTCGGCTGTCGTGCGGAGCGAAGCTCGGCTGGTTTCCGGCCACCCCCACAGAGGCCGATTTGGCCGACAGGCAATCTTTTCATTATAACGCGTGAGTGAAACGGGAGAAGAGGGCGCCTCCGGCAGCAAGCGCCCCAGAAGTAAAATAATATTGCGTAGAGTCGACCACGAATCGGAGTCAAACAGCCGCGAAACCCTCTACTTCACCGTCGGTCGCAGATCTACCTTCTTGGTTGTAATGCTTACGTGGACGGCGGGCAGCTTCGGCGGCGGCCAATCTTCGGTATAAGCCTCAATTGTGATCGTCCCCGGAGTTTTGCTGGCCTGCACAATCACTTGAGCCAGGCCGTTGAAGAGGCTGCGCTTGGGTTCCTTGTCGGATTCCTGGCAATTCGGATCGCCATTGCCCACACCGATGAGCGCGCCCTCGCCATTCACTCTGAAGGTGATGATGTTATCTGCCGTGGGGATCGGGCGTCCTTCCTTGTCGAGCACTTCTACGCGCAGGATGGCGACGTCCTCGCCGTCAGCGCTAATTTCGGTTCGGTCGGCGGTCACACGGATCGACTCCGGCGCGCCGGTGGTTTCGCGCTTCTCCACCAGCACGACTTTGCCGTCCTTGCTGCCGCGCGCCTCCAGCACACCCGGTTCGTACTTCACCTTCCACTCCAGGTGCGTCAGGGGCAGCACTCTCTGTGAGCCCTGGCTCTTGCCATTCAGGAAAAGTTCCACAGAATCAAGGTTCGAGTGAACCCACACTGAGATCGGTTCGCCCTCGCGCTGTTCCCAATTCCAGTGGGGAAACAGATGCAGCACGGGCTCCGAGCCCCACCACGCCTTGTAGTAATAAAAGTTATCTTTGGGAAAACCACACATGTCGACGATGCCAAACTGCGCGTTGATGGAAGGCCAGCCGTAGGGCGTGGGCTCTCCGCGATAGTCGAAGCCGGTCCAGGCAAATCCTCCGGACAGCCATTCCCGCGCGGCGTAAAACTTCCACCACTCCTCCGCCAGTTCGGACCAGGAGGTATGGTTCAGGTCGTATGCGCTCACCCAGTTGCGCAACTTGTCAGTGGAATAGATGCCGCGAGTGGAAACGGTGCTGGCAGTTTCCGTGCCCACGGTGAGCCGTTTCGGATTTGCTTTGTGCCAGCTGTCCGGCGCCTGCAAGTTGTAATTGAAGCCCTGAACATCCAACGGATTGGAGAAGGTAGAATCAAACTTCGCGTTCACGGCCGCCGTGACCAGCCGCGTCGGATCGAGTTCATGCGACCGCGCCACCATGTCGGCAACGATGCGTTCGCCCTGAGGACGGCCCTCCAGTACCCACTCTTCGTTGCCTACTGACCAGAGGATAATCGCGGGAGAATTCCGGTACCGCTTCACCATCAACTCAAGCTGCGCCAAGCCTTCCGCGTTGGAACTCATCATGCGCGTTTCGCACATCATCATCATGCCCAGGCGGTCGCAGGCTTCCACCCACTCCGGCGTAGGCATGTTGTGCGATGTTCGCACGGCATTACCGCCCATATCTTTCAGCACTGCCAGCCGGTACCACTGCAGCCGGTCAGGTAGCGCCGCCCCCACGCCGGCGTGGTCCTGATGATTGCATGTGCCTTTGATCTTCACCGATTTCCCATTGAGGAAGAATCCCTTGTCCGCATCGAAAACTGCAGTGCGCACGCCGAAATTCGCACGCTCGGCGTCGCGCGCCTTCCCGCCGGACTCAACCGTGACGACCGCTGAGTAAAGGTTGGGTGCCTCCGGTGACCACAGTGCGGGATTCGTCAAGTTTGCGGTCGCAGTGAAACTTGTAGAGCCGTCTGGAGCTACGGACTGCGGTGCCGTCTCCGCCGCAGCAACCACTTTGCCGCCCGCATCGAAAATCTGCCAGCGTACGCGGCAATTCTCCGGTTGCCGGCCTTCATTCTGCACCACCGTCCCCAGACTCAAAGTCGCCGCGCTGCCTTTCACGGCAGTGCGAACGTAGCTGTCCCAATGTCCGAGGTGCAGCGCGTCGGTCTTGGTCAGCCACACGTGCCGATAGATGCCGGCCCCTTCATAGAACCAACCATCGCCAAAGCTGGCGTCCATGCGCACGACCAGGTAGTTATTCCCCCCGAAGTTCAGAAAGTTGGTCAGGTCAAAGCGGAAAGGAGCGTAGCCGTTGTCATTGCGGCCCATGAAACAGCCGTTCAGGAACACGAGCGCGCTGCGGAAGGCGCCGTCAAACTCCAGCACCACGCGCCGGCCGGCGTCTTCTTTGGGAACATCGAAAACGCGCCGGTACCAGCCCACACTGGTCTCGGGATAGCGTCGGCCGAGCGGCTTGTAGCCGTGGCTTTGCAGCTCTTCATCGCGCACAAAGGGCAACTCGACCGCCCAGTCGTGAGGAAGGTTCAGGGCTCGCCATTTGGAGTCGTCAAACTTCTCTCCGGCAAACTCGAGCTCGCCGGTCTTGGCGAAATCCCCCTGGCCCTTGCCAAATCCCAGATCGCGCAGCGGGTCGGCCCCGTGTCCCTGAAAAAACTTCCAGCCAAAGTCGAACAGTAGATGCTCCCGAGGCGCAACCGCGGCTAAAGCCTCAGCCGAAGCTACGCCGGGATAGCCTGCAAGCAACGCATGGGCGCGGCCTACTGAACTCGCAACGAGCGTCGAGGCGGAGAGTGCAAGGCTGGAGCGAAGCAGAGCACGACGGGTGAGAGAAGACATTCCGTGCCTCAGGGATGAGATCGAAATTGGAATTCCGCCCTAGGCGCATCGATCCATGCACGCCAGCACCGCGTCGCGAACCTGTGCCCCTTGGGACTTCGCATTATAAGCCCGAGAGGTTAGGGGTGCAGAATGGATTGCTCAGCTAGTCGTGTAAATACTGCGTTGCCGGACAAAAAGGAGATTACCCATGCACGTGATTGTCGAGTCTAAGAGTCGAGGAACGATAGCGAACATCCTCGTAGCCTTACTGGACGAGCAAGTACTGGAGGATTCAGTACTGATGATTAGCTTCTCCAAATCCTCCGGAAAATACCGCGCAACGGCCGACATTGGCGGTCCAGAACCTAGCGCGCCTTGAAGTGTTCGTGAGTGTCTATATGCTGTGCCGCCCTAGTGAGCACAAATCGAGGATGTGGGCATCCCCGGCATGGCGGGAATTTTTTCCCGTATACGCAAGTTACCTCGTGCTCCTGAGCATGGATTGGATCGTGAATAACCCTGTAAATACCAGAGTCTGGAACGTCGTCTCCCGATTTAAAAACATCTCCAGCGCTAGCCATTGCTTTTTCTCCTTTGCGGGGGAAGCGCATTGAAGACGCGGCAATACTACGCCGCGCCTAGCAGTTTAGCAATCGTTCAGGGGAGGGTGATATGAAGGACCAGGTCGTAGAGAAACGATTCGCATTGACTTTTGCAGAAATCAAGAGTCGCGATAACGCGCTGTGGGCCTTGGCACGAGCGGGACAAATAGCCGAGGTGTACCTCGGCTCGCGCGTGGATCAGGAACTGTGGGAGTCTCTAGGTACTGGCTTCAGTTCCAGTTCCATAACTGCGACCGAGTACTTAGCGGAGATCGAGCCGAAGTGTACTAGCTAACATTTATTTCTACTTCAAGTAGAAGTTCCGCTCGCCTTAAAAGACTTGTCAAGGCTAAAGTTGGCAGTCCCGATAAATTCTTGGAAGGACGAGATTAAGAAGGCGCGGCTGCGGATCAAGGAACTGAAGATCGCTATCGAGGTTTTCGATGAACTTGATAAGGCGGGCGAGCCGTGGCCGCGAGCGCAATCCGATGCCCAATTTTCAATCAAAGAACACAGTGGTTAAGACACTACCTGCTCAGCTTCTTGTTTAGGGAGAGGGTGAGGTTTCTGTTGCGATTCCTGGTCTATTTCTGCTCTTGCACTTCTCCCATGCCCACAATTTTCGCCGATGTGCGGAATTTCCTGTAGTCGCGGAAACTCTGTTCCACGTCCACGTTGAAGTTCTTGAGCAAGGCAAGCCGTACGTCGACCTTCGCCGTCAAGTGGAGCGGCAGCCAGACTTCGTCGTTCACCCGCGTCTGCTCCAGCATGAAGCGAGAACCCTTGTGGAAGCGCGCCAGAAACACTCCCCAGGAAATCGTATCCAGACATTCCACTTCCATCTTGGCGAGTTGCAGATCGCCCTTGTCGATCCACACGCGCCCGTGAAACTTGGAGAGAAACTTCGACTCCTTCATATGCGGCACAAAACCCGGACGCGGCTCACCATCAATCGCCCACGTGTCGTGACCGTCCACTAGTTCTGTCCCTACCAACTTGAAGTCGTAGGCATCGGCGATTTCGGTTACGAACTTGCGGCCGTCTTCGCGATCTTTCTGCTCCTTTTCCGCGCGCTTCTTGCGATCGTTTTCCGATTCGTTCTTGCGCTTGTTGATGATCTTCTGGATCTTTTCTTCTTCCTTTGCCGATTCTTCAGATTCAAGCGGTTTATCATCTTTCGCAATCAGGCGCTGGATCTGCTCGCCGTAAATCTCGAGAATCTCGTAAGTCTTTACCTCGGCAGACTTAGTCTGCCCCTTGCTGTCGAGTTTGTTCTGCACCTCGCGCTCGATGTAGGTGTAGTCGCGTAATTTCTTGTTATTCTCCGCATCTTTGTCGGCGACTACGCGGAACAATTCCCGCATCTGCTTCTGCGAAAGCGAGCCGTCGGCATCTGGAGTCAGATCGGGTGGAGAAGTCGCTTTGGACTCGCCTCGAGTCGAGGCCCCGCCTTCAGGACCGGATGTCCCTAAATCTGAGCCAGGCGCGGAGGGCGCGCTGGGGGAAGCCGAGGTCTGCTGAGCCTGCTGACCGGACGCCCACAGGCAAGAAAGAAGAAGGAATAAGCCCAGCTGCCGTACTCGCATACTCTACCTTAACGCATTAGAGCAAAAGAAGTTTCGCTAGGATGCATCTGCGTTCCGGGTGAAGGGCGTGCCGCTGTTGGTTATTGGGGAGTGGGTAACTCTCGCTGGCGGATGGGGCGAGATTGCCTTCCCGCAGAGTCCCCGGAACTTTCGGGACGCTTTGAATTCAGTCTCTCTTCTTATGGGCTTTCCCCAGACACTCTGCCTGGAAAAGGCGCTCGTCGACGCGATGCAGTCGTTTCTCTTGCGCCTTCGTCAGCAGCGAATAGTGCTTGATGTCGAACAGGTAATAAACGATAAACCACACCGGCTGGTCGGTGGTCATCCAGTTCTGCCGGTCGAAGCGCTTCAGATTGACGGGAACCGAATATCGCCGCAGGGTGCGCTCCCGCCGCAGATTGAAGTAGGCGTTGAAATAGCTCAGCGCCAACTCCCGCAGCGTGCGATAGACCGGTTCGCGCCAGCGGCATCCCGTGTAATTCGACTTGGCCACCGCGCCCCAGCAGCCATCGTCGCGGTAAATGGCGATCACATGGTCGGTATCGTGATCGGCTTCGAAATCCAGCAGCAGGGGAGGATATCCGTTTGCCCGCAACGCCGCGGCCGCGAAAATAGCGCCCTCCAGGCAGTGCGCGGTTTCTGCGGCCAGCACCTTCCGCGGCGACCACGCCGTATCTTCCAGGTGATAGGGCATGTCATCGAGAAACTTCTGAATGCCGTAGGGATTTTTCAAGCTGCGCAGCTTGCGCAGTTCTTTTCCCGTGAAGGGTGTGAGGCCAGAGTTGTCAGCGGTCATGGTTTGTGGTTCAACGTTCTTTCGTTCCCTGTGTGGAAAAAACGATGCCTACTTCCTGCGCACTATCCACCAGCACGTCTGGAGGCTCGCTCTCCAGCATCTGCGTAGCGAATCCATAGGTGACGCCGACCGTCCACAACCCGGCATTGCGTCCGGTGCGCACGTCGACGTGAGAATCGCCCACGATCGCAGCCTGCTCTGGCTTTACGCCGCTCTCCTCCAGCAGTTTGCGCGCCCCTTCAGGGTCGGGCTTCTTCGTGCTGAAACTGTTGCCACCATACACCTGAGAGAAGAACTGCCCCAGCCCGAGCGCTTCGACGATGGCCCGGGACGGATTCACGGGCTTGTTCGTAAGCACCGCCATGTTGCGCGGCGTCCCATTGGATGAGCGCTGAATCGCCGAAAGAGCCTCGGCAATTCCCGGGTACACGGTGGTGTGATCGAGTTTGTGCTCACGGTAATAAGAAAGGAAGAAGTCCAGTCCCCTGCGTACGAGCGCCTCGTCAGCGGCCTCCGGGCCCAGTGCCCGCTGAATCAGAATCGGCGCGCCATCGCCCACGTAGCTGGCGATGACGTCATCCGGCAACTCCGGCCGCCGGATGTGGCGCAACGCTGCGTTGACGGAGTGAACCAGGTCCAAACGCGAGTCGATCAGCGTGCCGTCCAGATCAAAGATCACGAGTTGGATGGAGTGAGGGTCAAAGGCACGGCGGGTTCGAATCATCAGCTTCCAGAATAAAGCACGCAACGCTCAGCCGTCAGCATACAGCCAATCGAGTCTGGGCTGAAAGCTTGTGTTCTTCTTGACGTGTATCGATGTTTCTAGTAATATCGAAATATGCAAACGACTTCTCCGAAACTCGGCAAGACCGGCGAACGCGTCGCCAAATACGCCGACATGTTCTCCGCCATGGGAACAGAGCCCCGCCTGCGCATCATGCAGTTGCTGCTCACGGCGCATCCCGAAGGACTTGTCGTCAGCGACATTCAAGCCGAACTCGAAATCCCCAACTCGACCCTCTCCCATCATTTGGACAAGCTGCGGACCGAAGGCCTGGTCGAAGTGCAGCGGGAGAGTACTTTTCTTCGTTACACCGCAAATACCGGCGCCCTGCAGGAATTGTTGCAGTTCCTCTATGCCGAGTGCTGCACGCGCAATAAAGCTGTCAAACCGGAACAGATCGTACAAATCTGCAAATAGGAGCCCCTTCATGAGCACTACTGAGACCACCGATATTAAGGAAGTCGTCAAACAGAAATACGGCGAAGCCGCTTTGCGGGTGAAGTCTGGAGGCAGTTCCTGCTGCGGGGCCGCTACGGCCACTAATTGCTGCGATCCCATCACTACCAACCTCTATGACGCTTCGCAGGCCGGACAGATCCCGGAAGAGGCGTTGCTGGCCTCGCTCGGCTGCGGCAATCCCACTGCGCTCGCCAAGTTGAACCCCGGCGAGATCGTCCTCGACCTCGGCTCCGGCGGGGGCATCGACGTGCTGCTTTCCGCGCGTCGCGTCGGCCCCTCCGGGAAAGCCTACGGTCTCGATATGACCGACGAAATGCTCGCGCTGGCCAACGAAAACAAGCGCAAGGCTGGCATTGAGAATGTTGAGTTCCTGAAAGGCGAGATTGAGAATATCCCCTTGCCCGACAACTCGATCGACGTGATCATCTCCAACTGTGTGATTAACCTTTCCGCCGACAAAGACAAAGTCCTGCGCGAGGCCTTCCGGGTCCTAAAGCCGGGCGGGCGCTTCGCCGTGTCCGATGTCGTCACTCGCGGAGAAATGTTGCCTGAGATCCGCCAGAGTGTCCTGGCATGGGTGGGTTGCATCGCCGGCGCACTGGAAGAGAACGAATACCGCAGCAAACTGGCAGCGGCGGGCTTCGAGCAGATTGACATCGAGCCCACCCGTATTTATAGGGCGGAAGATGCGCTCGAATTTCTCTCGGGTCAGCGAATTGATTTGGACGTCGTCGCCGCGCAGGTGGACGGAAAGTTTATGAGCGCCTTCCTCCGCGCCCTGAAACCCAGTCACGCACACGAAGCGTGCTGTGGTCCGATGTGCTGCCATTGAGCGGAATCGGGAGGATGGGGATGCAAGGACATTACAACGTCCTGTTTCTGTGCACTGGGAACTCGGCGCGTTCCATCATGGCAGAAGCAATCACGAATCAGAAAGGCCAGCCTCATTTCACCGCCTACAGCGCGGGCAGCCACCCCACGGGAGCGGTTCGTCCCCAGGCGCTGCGGCAACTGGAAGCGGCTCATCTCCCGACACTTGGCCTTCGCAGCAAGAGCTGGGACGAGTTCGCCAAGCCTGATGCTCCCCGGCTCGATTTCGTTTTCACCGTCTGTGACAATGCCGCCAACGAAGTCTGCCCGGTGTGGCCGGGCCAACCGATGACCGCCCATTGGGGTATTCCCGATCCCGCCGCAGTGCAGGGAACAGGCGAGCAGGTGGAGAAGGCTTTCCGCGAGGCTTTTTTTCTGTTGGACCGAAGAATCAGCCTGTTCCTTAGCCTCCCGCTCACTACGCTGGACCGGTTGTCGCTCAAGAAAGAAATCGACAACATCGGCTTGCAATGAACTTCAATCCGCGTGCCCGGCGCTGCCGGGATACGTGCTGTGAATGAGGCTCGGAAGCAAATGAACACCAATGTAATGTCGCGTCTTGGCTTTTTGGATCGGTTCCTGACGCTATGGATTTTTACCGCCATGATGATTGGCGTGGCGGCCGGCTGGGCACTGCCCGGGATTGTGCCTTTTCTGAATCGCTTCAGTGTGGGCACCACCTCGATTCCCATCGCCGTGGGTCTCATCCTGATGATGTACCCTCCCCTGGCCAAGGTCCGATATGAAGAACTGGGCGAGGTCTTCCGCAACAAGAAAATCCTCGTCCTCTCGCTGGTGCAGAACTGGGTGATTGGCCCGCTGCTGATGTTCGCTCTGGCAATCATTTTCTTGCGCGGTTATCCGGAATACATGGCAGGCCTCATCATGATTGGGCTGGCGCGCTGCATTGCCATGGTGATCGTGTGGAACGAACTGGCTAAGGGCGACACCGAATATGCGGCCGGCCTGGTCGCTTTTAACTCCGTCTTCCAGGTGCTGTTCTATTCGGTGTATGCATGGCTCTTTGTCACCAAGTTGCCGGAGTGGTTTGGATTGCACGGTTCCGTGGTGAATGTGTCGATTCGCGACATCGCCAGAAGCGTCTTCATTTATCTCGGGATCCCCTTCCTCGCCGGGATGATCACGCGCTTCGCGCTGGTGCGCGCGCGCGGCAAGCAGTGGTATGAGAAAAGCTTCCTACCGCGCATCAGCCCTGTCACGCTGATCGCACTCCTGTTCACCATCGTGGTGATGTTCTCACTGAAGGGTGGGTACATCGTGCGACTGCCTTTCGACGTGGTGCGCATCGCCATTCCACTGCTGATTTATTTTGCCGTGATGTTCCTGGTGTCGTTCTACATGGGACGCAAGCTGGGGGCGGATTATTCGAAGACGGCAACCTTGTCGTTTACGGCGGCCAGCAACAATTTCGAACTCGCCATCGCGGTCGCTGTGGCGGTCTTTGGAATCAACTCCGGCGCAGCCTTTGCAGCGGTCATCGGGCCCCTGGTCGAGGTTCCAGCGCTCATCGGCCTGGTGAACGTTTCACTTTACTTTCAGCGGCGCTACTTCGGGCAGGGCGCTGCAAGTGCGTCGGCGACGCCCAAACTCGAGCCTGCCGGAAAGTCGTGAAAACCAGATTCGCGAATACCTGCGAGCCTTCCCAGCGAGCGTCGTGTAAGGACGGATCCTGAGGGCCCCAAAAGTTCGCCCAAAAACACTCGCAGTCCCAGCGACTGCGGTCGGTGGGACTGCGAGGTTACTATGAGCTCGTTCGACGGGGAGGGCTAAAGACAACGCGCTCGCGGAAAGCACTGTAAAACATCCGCCAAGCGCCGGGCTATGATTCGCGTCACCGTCGGCTGTGACATTGGTCACATGGTCCGACCGCAGCCTCCGAAACTGAAAACTTCCGGTGCTTTTCCAACCCCCAGTTACCATTTACAATCCAACAGGTTCCCGGGAGCCGCGTGGAATCCCAATACGGCTGCCGGGAATCTAATTGAACCAGGACCCAAGAACCGGATGGCCACGACAAAGACTGATCCTAAGCTGGCCCTAACGGCCAACGGCGCGAAGAAGACCAAGCTATATGAAGGACTTACGCGCGAGCAGCTCATCCAGGCCTACCGCATCATCTACACCTCCCGGCGGATTGACGACCGGGAAATCCTGCTCAAGCGCCAGCAAAAGATCTATTTCCAGATGTCCGGGGCAGGGCATGAGGGCATTGGCGTAGCCGCTGGCCTGGCAATGAAAGGGGGGTATGACTGGTTCTACCCGTATTATCGGGATCGCGCGCTGTGTCTGGCGCTCGGGGTCAAGCCTTACGACATGTTTCTGCAGGGGGTTGGGGCGGCCGACGACCCCAGTTCTGGCGGACGCCAGATGCCCTCGCACTGGAGCTATCCCAACCTTCACATTGTGACTCAGTCTTCGCCGACAGGTTCGCAGATTCTACAGGCCGTCGGCTGCTCCGAGGCCGGACGCTACTTGACACGGCATCCCAAGGCCGCGGAGGTTCCAGCCTCCAATTTCGCAGACTACCGTCAGTTCAAGAACGTCAGCTTCCAGGGCGATGAAGTCACTTATGTTTCTCTCGGCGATGGCACTTCCAGCGAAGGTGAATTCTGGGAGGCCATGAATGCCGCTGCACTGGGAAAGCTGCCGGTAATTTTCTGCGTGGAAGACAATGGGTACGCAATTTCGGTGCCGGTGGAGGTCCAGACCGCGGGTGGAAGCATTTCGCGCCTGGTTTCCGGATTCCCCAACTTCCATTTCGAAGAAGTCGACGGTACCGATCCCGTGGCCAGCTATGCCGCATTCCAGCGTGCTACGCGCTACTGCCGTGAAGGACACGGCCCAGCCTTCGTCCATGCGCATGTCATCCGTCCGTATTCGCATTCTCTATCGGACGATGAGCGCCTGTACCGTCCCGACGCCGAGCGCGAACGGGACGCTCAGCGTGATCCGGTCACGCGCACGCAAATGTTCCTGTTGCGGGAAGGCATCCTCGACGAGAAGGGCATCAACCAGCTCGAGAAAGAAGTCGAAGCCGAGTTGCAGGTGGCAGTCGACTCGGCGCTCGGAGCGCTTCCGCCCGCTCCCGAAAGCATCATGAAGTTTGTGTATTCGCCCGATCTCGATCCCACATCGTCCACGTTCGACACGCAGCCTGTGGCGCCGGAACTCCCAGCCGACGGCAAGAAGCCGGCCGGCAAGACCATGGCCGATCTGATCACCACTACGCTGCGCGACGAAATGAAGCGCGACGAGCGCATCGTGATCTTCGGCGAAGACGTGGCCGACTGCAGCCGCGACGAGTACTTGAAGCGCAAGCTAGTAAAAGGCAAAGGCGGAGTCTTCAAGCTTACCTTTGGCCTGCAATGCGAGTTCGGCAACGACCGTGTCTTCAATGCTCCACTCGCGGAGGCCGCCATCGTGGGGCGCGCCACTGGCATGGCCACCCGCGGCCTCAAGCCGGTCGTCGAAATTCAGTTCTTCGACTACATCTGGCCCGCGATGATGCAGATTCGCGACGAGCTTAGCGTGATCCGCTGGCGCTCCAACAATGGATTCTCTTGCCCGGTAGTGATTCGGGTCGCGATTGGCGGATACCTGACTGGCGGCGCCATCTACCACTCGCAATGCGGCGAGAGCGCTTTCACCCACATTCCCGGTCTCCGCGTGGTCTTCCCGTCGAACTCGCAAGATGCCGCGGGATTATTGCGCACGGCGATCCGCTGCGACGATCCGGTTCTGTTTCTCGAACACAAGCGCCTCTATCGCGAATCTTTTGGCCGCGCTGCTTATCCCGGCCCGGACTACATGATTCCGTTCGGCAAGGCGAAGGTCGTACATCCCGGCACCGACCTGACTGTGATCACCTATGGCGCGGTCGTGCCGCGCGCTCTGCAGGCGGTCCAGAAGCTTGAGCGCGAGCAAGGCGTGAAAGTCGAACTGATCGACCTGCGCTGCCTGAATCCATTCGACTGGGAGACGATCGCCGCATCGGTCGCCAAGACGAATCGCGCGCTGGTGGCTTACGAAGACACGCTGAGCTGGGGATACGGCGCCGAGATTGCGGCCCGCATCGCCGATCAGCTTTTCGACCAGCTCGACGCGCCGGTTCGCCGCGTAGCTGCCAAAGACGTGTTCGTTGCCTACCAGCCCATCCTGGAAGACGCGATCCTCCCTCAGCCCAACGATCTATTCCTGGCGATGAAGGAACTGTCGGAGTACTGAAGAGCAGTGGTTAGTGGTTAGTCGTAGTGCAAGTTTTAGCCACGGGTGTGCGGGAATCCGCGGGCCTTCAAATCTCAGTTGTGTCCTGCCGCCCGGCCCCCATGCTCCTCGTTGTATGCCTTCCAAGCTGCGTCGTGGGGAAGGAAAATCATCCAGATTGGGGTCGTCATGAAATTTTCCGAAAACGAATCGTAGATGGGTAACATGAAAGCACCTCAGTTTTAGATACGGAATTGAACAGTTTTCGCGGCAAGTGTCATTAAAGGGCGAAAAGCCAATTCGGGCGCTGCCCAGGGATTGAGCGATTGACGAGAAAGACGAGCGGGGCAAGACATATCTGGATCCTTGCAGTTGCATTGGCCGCGGTGCTCGTGGCTTTCGCGGCGAATGCAGGGAGGTTCCTCGTGGTGGAAGCTCCGCAGCCGTCGGACGTGATTTTGGTACTTGCAGGCGAGAGCGATCGTCGTCCCGCTCGCGCCCTGCAGCTTCTGGATCAGGGCTATGGACGCCGGGTGGTGATGGACGTTCCCGCGACTTCCAGGATCTATGAATTTACTCAAGTCCAGTTGGCCAAGAAATACATTGAGGATCTACCTCAGGCTGCCTCGGTCCAGATTTGTTCGATTGAGGGGCTCTCGACCCGGGAGGAATCGCACGACGTGGAAAAATGCCTGGCGGGCGAAGAAGGCACACGAGTCCTGATCGTCACATCGGACTACCACACTCGCCGCTCTCTCAGCATCTTCCGCCACGAGGTTCACGGGAAGTCCTTTTCGGTGGCTGCGGCTCGCGACGATACACAATTCGGCACCCGCTGGTGGACCGACCGGCAGTGGGCCAAAACTTGCCTGGACGAATGGCTGCGGCTGATATGGTGGAATGCTGTCGAGCGATGGCGTTGAGAGCAAAGGTCGGGCCTTCATGGGTTCGTTTCGTAATTTGAGCCTACATTCTCGAGCCTTGGGTTCGTTTGGTAATTCGAGCCGATGTTCTCAAGCGTTGGGTTCGTTTCGCAATTCGAGCCGACGTTCTCGAACCATTGGGTTCGTTTGGTAAATTCGAGCCAAACTTCTTGAGCCACCGCTCACTCATCTTGCGTTTGCGGTGACGTGGGAACTTCGGCGATCCTCGAAGCGTCCTCAGCCGCTTCTGAGATTGTCTCCAACGGGGGTTCGCCCTCCACGTGAACGTGACCCGCCGTGAGTTGGGGTGTGGTGCTCCCTACCGATGACAGTTCTGCCGCAGCGACTGGGTCAGAGGACGTCGTTCGATCTCGGGCGAGATTGTGCGGGCCTACAAACTGAGATTCATCGGCAGCCCTTGAAAGGTGTGGAACATCGGAACCCATCGAAACAGGCGAGGCCGTTGCCGAGGAGTCCTTGACCGTCTGCAACGTATCGGCCTGTGCCCCTTCGTCGAGACCACTAACAATCAGATCGATACTGATCGGGGCTGGCACGAACTCGCCTTTACGCTGTCTCTGCAGCCGCTCAAACTGGTTTACGTCCTGCGTCAACTGGCGATTGATTGAGGTTGCGTACCGTCCCGTGCGATCAATTGTGAGGAAAAATTCCCCCGACCTCCGAGCATATTCAGCTTCATAACCGTACACCACGTGTAGCTTGTAATAGCCGATGGCGATCTTTTCGAGCAAGATCTCCTCGAGGGTTCCATCGGGCTGCCAATCTTCCCTCAAGCTCTCAAGCAGATGGTCGAATGACGAGCGATCCGATTCATCTCGCGTAAACAGACGTTTTGCCAACAGTCCGTGCTGCAAAGCGTTCCAACGGCTACGGGCCTTGCCTTCCGACGTTCTGGGGCCAGTGGACTTTTGGGCATTACGTTGGTTGGCAGCCACTCTGGCTGGCGAAGTGATTTTCGACGGATTGGTTTTGTCGGCCTCGGATCCTTGCTCTTGGGCCGTACTGACGCCGTGAATCGGACGATTCTCGGGCTGGTTTTCGTTACGATCGTGTGCCATGTGTGCTCCTGCTTTGCAAATGATGTGAATATCGAAGTCCCCCGCGGCTCCAGCTAGCGGTTGCTCGCCGGCGTTACGTTGGGCACTCCTATATAAGGGGCTGGTAGCGAAGATTTTGAGGTTGCTAGCGGAAAGGTTGGTTTCCCAGGGCGTCTCTGTGTCGAGCGCTGGTTCGCGTTTGGCTCCAGGACCGGGCGCAACCTACCCCACCGAACGGTAGTCCGTTCGGCAGGGCAGAAGTTACGCGGCGGTCTGGGTAACGTCGTTGGCAGGCTTTGCGAGGGTTTTGGAGACCTTTAGGACTTGCACGACCGCCAAGTGCTCTTCCATCTTCTGAGCCAATGAGCCAAGGTGGGTGCATGTAGGAAGTTTTCCAAGGTGCACTCGGGTTCTTAACCAACCCGCATAGGTTTGCCAGCATTCCTCATCACCCTCCATCGCTGTCCAAACTCGGCAAACGGCGTCAGCAAAACACTTAATCTGCCGATCTTCGATTGCGTCGTCGGGTTGAAGAATGAAAGACAGCGTCGACGCCAGAGCATCGCGGGTCAGCGATCCCACGGTGCAAGTGTCTACACAGATAACGGCCTTCTTCGTCTTGGAAGGGATCCCAACAGCAGGGCGTTCCCCCTCAGGAATCAGTGGTGGCATGGTGTCGATGTCGTTCTCAATCTTCTCGGCAAGCAACCCCAAGTCTCGGGTCTTGAGGCGTTTTCGCTTTGGATTCCATTTCATCCGGTCCGCAAGCCACAGCCAGCACGCCTCGTCTCCATGCATGTCGCTCCAAGAGTCACAGGACGCTATGGCGAACCTCTGGAGGGAGTGCCGCTCCATCTCATTGGTGGGCTGATAAAGGAAAACCAAGGTCGCCAACAGGGCATCGCGGGTTAAGACGGTTTCTGAACAACGATATTCGTAGGTCATTTGTGAAAGGCCTCCTTTTCGGGCCTGTATAAGAGTTAATACTCGCTTGTCTGACTTTTTACTCACTTTTATCCTCCAGAAAGGCCTGTTTCCGAGGCCTCTCAATATCCAATACTGGGTCTTGCGAACTTTCTTAGCTTAATGCGCAAGAAAATCTAGCTTGTAGGAAAGGCCTCTTTTTTCGGCCTCTTATATGCCAATACTTGATTTGCGAGCTTTCTTAGCTGAATCCTCAAGAAGATCGAGCTTGCGCAGGCCCGGACAAGCCGGAGAGGCTAAGTTGGGGGCGCGGTCTAAAGGAATGGGCAAACCGACAACAACGGTCACTTCAGCCGGGTTAGTGGTGACTCCACTCCGGGCTGGGGTGGGAGACGACGGGCTGTTTGTCGCCGGGGGAAAATAGATCGCGCGGCGGGCGGCTCAGGGGCTGCGCGGCCATGGGCCCTGGCTCAAAGGGAACAGTCCCCTCAGCCAAGTTAGTGGTGACTGCATTCCGGACTGAGATGTGGGAGCGGTGAGCGGCTAACTGACGCTCAAGTCCGCAGGCTGACCGTCCAGGTGCTCAAGGCTTCATGCGCCCGGATGAAGATTTTCCTGAGAGTGAGGATGAGGAATCGGCAAACCGAAGCCTGTTTGCTGCGTCTCAATGGTTACGTCAGAGATCTGCTGACGTTTAGGGTAGGGAAGCATCTCCCATTTCAGAGCGCGTCGCAGCATGCGCTTGTCGCGCTTGTTGCCGTAGAACCCGACGTAACGATGCTTACGCCCATCGTCGTTGAAGAACTCGCAACCCTCTTTTAGGAGCAATTCCTTCTGCTCGGCGCGCGTCCGCTTGTACTTCATGGTTCCGCCCGCGCGGTCACGAGTCAAGCCATGGACTTGGCGATCGTCGCGGATTTTTCCGTCCGGAGTTCTGTATTTAGTTCTGGCTTTAGTTTTTCCGAAGTAGGTCCACCCGCAGCTTTGGTAAATCGTGCCAACCTCCCCCGCACTTTCATCCGAGTAGCCGATGAAAATGTTGTAGCCTTTTGCCACCATCAATTCACACGCCCGCGTAATCAACCAACTCGCCGAATGTTTGTGAGACCAGTGGCCGCAGGCGCCGCGAACTAGAATGATCGCCCGTTCGGCGTACTCTTCCCCGCAGATGGAACGGGTGACGTTGCTCCCGGCTGTACGCCCGAAGCATGCGACCCCGGCGTGATACTCCATCCCCGTCACCGGGTGCTTGCAGAAAAGTCCAAATGCGAAGTCGGAGCATCCAAGATTCCCCAACCACTCGTACTTCAAGATGATGCCAGCCGCCTGCTCCTTCGTGATTTCCCGAACCTCGGCGTTGGCGAACGAACTGGCAGCCTCCCGCTTCAAATGCTCGTCTGGCTCCGGTGTGAGAGCCATCTGCTCCCGTATCTTCCGCTGATAAGCTTTCCCATTTGTCGGGAACTCGTGAAAATCTTTGGAAAGTTGCTGCTCAACCTTCGCTACGTTTGTCGCCGCATTTTTCAGCGTGGAGATCAGCTGTCTGCGAATAGTCGGGTTCAAACGGGTACGGGATTCGACGACCCTCTTAAGTTTCCATTCTTTGACAGCAGACTCGATTTCCCGTAGTAGGCTCGAGGCAAGCAGATTTACATCCACGACGCAGTCCTGGCCTTCGAGCGGCACGACACACCCCATGGCTCTCAACCTGTCTCGGTGAACCTTCGCTAGGGCGTCGGAAATCTGGTTTGACTCACCGTTCGCGACCTTACCGGCAACGTCGTGCTGCATGTCGGGCGTGAGTTTGCACAACTTCATCAAAATCTCCTGATTGTTTGCCCAGCCGGTGCCACGCAGACGTTGTTTGGTCTCAGCCGTCAGCAGCCTGGCAATTCGAACGAGGCGATGAACGGTAGTTGACGACTGCCCGCACACTACCGCAGCTGTTTGGCAAAATTGCAGGTTGGTATCTTGGCACTTTTTGCCGCCTGTGTACTGGTTTCCGCGATTGCCGCCGTGCCGCCGTTCTGGGTGCAGTTCCTCGTACAACTGCTTTCTGCGATAGATGTGCTCGGCGCGATCCAGCAGGCTCAGATCATTCCGGGCAAGATTCTCATCAATCTCCGCGATTCGCGCTTCCTGCGGGCTGACCGAAAGAATGAAAGCTGGGATGTGTCGGCGACCGAGCGTCTTGAAGGCTTCCAATCGGTGCAGACCCGAAATGAGCCACTTGTCCCGTCACACGGAAATCGGATTGAGAAGACCTACTTCCCGGATGCTCTCAATGAGCGATGAAATATCACCAATTGGGCGCATCCTCTTACCAATCCGAATCGAGTTGACCAAAACACTGCGCACCCGGAGTTCCGTGGAGGACTGCAATTGTGACGGTGCGGGTGTCGATTTTGGGACGGCAGAGATCGCCATAACTGACTATTCCAACACACATCTCAACCGTGGAATGAAGGAGGTGCGTTACTGGTTAGGCTCCCTATGGGCAGCGCACGATTAGGGTGGGGCATGGGAATTCTCATTGTCGTCGTCAACGACCAGAATCCTCATGCCGCCTCTGCTGCGGCTTGGCTGTCGGGAGATTGGACTGTCGCATCAGCCGCCTCCCCGAAAGCGTCTACACGACTTCAAGGGCGAACGCGAGTAGGTCCTCGACGCAGCGACGTTGACTGAGCCAGAGCGCGTCCAATTCCGTGACGACTGTGAACTGGAAGTCCGTGCACGCGTCTGGAGCCGCGACAACTAGTTCAGGATGTACAGGCGGATCAACCACCCAGAAATGATGCTCAAACTCATGGGTTATAGGGGAATAACCAATGAATAAGCTAGGCACGCGGCAACCTCAGCGCTCTTTGTGACAGCGCTGCTATGGATCCAGCGCTGGTATCGACTATGCTGTGCCTGGCACTGGGCGAACACCGATGCCGAAAAAGACCTTTTTTGCGGGCTCTGCGGGCTCTAAGGGTGAACTGATCCACACTGGGGCAAGACCCGTGTGGAAGGCAGTGGTTCCCGAGCTTGGTGGAACGCGATTGCTGAATAGCGATTAGAAAAGGTTGTTGTGCAAAACCGGCGCGCCAATCACTCGTTTTCCACCGAAAAGCGGCGTGCACAGCACAAAAGGCGTTGACTCCACAACACGTAGAAAGGTACGATTCGACAAACGAGGCACCCAGCGGTTTAATAGCGGGTATGGGAATGGGTGGTCACTCTCGGCGGGATCCAGGTTTGCTTCCGCCAGCCTTTCGGATTAGCATCATTAACGGTGGTTCCCGAAGGACGGTAATGTTTGCCATGATGAGGCCTTCATACTTGAAGATCCTAAGCTGCCTGATGGTCATGATTCTTCCGGCTGCCTTGTTTGCAGCGGATCAACCGGCTGCCATGCTCTACAGCCATGGAACCGCACTGCTCAATGGCAACAGCATCGCAAGGTCGTCGGCCCTCTTTTCCGGCGACTTGGTGCAGACGAATGCGGACTCCGTTGCCAACATCAATGCTACCGGTTCAAGCGTTCTAGTTCTCAATGACTCCCTGATTCAGTATGAGGGCAGCGCGCTCAATTTGGAGCACGGGGGGGTAACTGTATCGACCTCGAAATTGCTGGCGACTCGCGCCGGCGCTGTCACGGTGGCACCGGCCGCTGGTGTTTGGACCGAATTTGAAGTCAGAGATGTGGATGGTAGGGTCCAGATCGTGGCGCGAAAGGGTGACCTGACGATCAGCGATGACACCGGGAGCACTACACTGGCACAAGGTGAGCAGACTACTCGAGACGATTCACAATCGCCGAGCGACAAAAAGAAAAAGAAGAAAAGAGGAGCAGCTGGAACCGTTCCTGGAGCCGTCCCTGGAGCGGGGGGGGCGATTTTCGATTCTCCTATCGCAATCGGAATCGGCGCCGGCATTGTTGCCGGTGGGACGATATGGGTGTTGACCCGTAGCGATGATCCGGTAAGTCCAGCCAAGCCCTAAATTAAGTCTCCAAGTGCGCGACGGGCTTGCGCCGGTCTTGTCCCATGGGCTCTGCAGCATTCTCCTGCGGACCCCGCAGAGTGTCTACCCGTTTCGTACACCTCCTGACACTATCCTGTGATGGAACAGGGCGTCGGGTGACTGATGAAGGGATTCTTCTAATGAAGCCTAGTCAGAATGCGATGTCCAAAGAGTTCCTCGCTGGAGAGATCGTGACCGAGCCCCAAACGGGACTTACCCAACCAGAAGAGGATTTGGATCAAGAATTGATGTGAAGCGAGGCGGTGGCGGATGGTGTGGGGGCCTCGAATTCCTGCTCCTCGCACGGCCACAAGTAGGGCATGGTCGTCGGGCCGAACACGTCGTGCAGGGTCTTGGGTAGCTAGAGAGGGAAATCAAACAGTCCCTCAGGGCGGCATCGACAGCGGGGGCCCCGTGGTCGGCGACCCTGAAAGCGAGAACTAGACAGTCGCGAGCGTCACCGAGGCATCCTCGAAGTTTACGACGGGTGCTAACGCGGCAGCAGTCATTTCAGACTCTGTGTGAGGCGTGGTATAGGGCAAGAACTCGAAGCGGCAAGTGCTTTTGAGATGGGCTTTCTCGCCACGGTTGCCGCTGTTTGGTCGTTTTGGGTACGCGAATGTCTGCCACTGCAAGAGCTTCTTGTCAGCAGCGTTGAGAAAAAAAACGTACCTGTGCTTGGTGCTACGCTCGATCATCTGGCCGTGTGCCTTGTCTGCGAACGGCGTCGAGGTTCCCGTATAAACCCAATTCGTGCTTTGATAAATGATTCCCAGATGTCCTTCTGGAGCATCCTCGGACGGCTTTGTATCAGCGTAAGAGACTAGAATCACGTTCCGATTCGTCTTCCGCAATTCTCGCAAACACCATCCGATAAATTGGCTTTCGGAGTTGCACGGGAGACCTTCGTCCAGCCACAGCCGATTCAATTCGTACACGTCGGCCGACCTCTCTTTGCCGCACACGCCCTCGCAAACCGTTCTCGAACACGGTCTACCGACTGTCAACACTCCCTTAAGCTTCTCATCAACGACGACTCCCCACGCCCACGTGATTGGACAAGGTCGATGAAGATAATGCCGCTCGATGACTGCCAGCCTTGCGAGCCGTTTGTCGATCTCTGCGAAGAATCCATGCTTAATCTTCAAAAGGCGTCCCCGAGATCGAGCCTCAACTTTGCCCAATCTTTCGCCGCCCACAGATGGCTTTGGTCTGCGGCCTTCTTCTTGAGGAGTTCGCAGCACCCAGCTTCGAGCATTCTCTTGGCGAGGATTTTGTAGCCGTCCATGCAGGCAATCGGTTCAGACCGATTCGCTCGCTTCTCATTGGCAGGTATCCACGACAAATGGGCTTCAGGCTTCTGCTTTTCAGGTCGTGCCGTTTTCGCTCCGGTGGAGGTTTCGTATTGGTTCATCCAGTAATAGGCTTTACCTTCTTTACATGGCGGGTTGAGTTGACTCAGAATCCGAGCCAACCCAGTCCCCTTAGTGAGAGGCCCTGTCCTTTGTTGTCCGAACTTGTCACGCCACTCGCAGCAAACCTTACCGAATTCCAGCCCGTACTTCTCGGTCGTTCGGTATTGTTGCCATGCTGCTTTGATTTCTGCAACGGCTTTTTCTTTCATCGTCATCGTTGACGGCGAGGCGTGTTTCGTGAGAACCCGGAGGACTCTTGCCTTGCGACGGAGTACGCGATGCTCAGAGGCGGTTGACCTTTGGGCAGGGACACGACGGGCGATTGGAATAGTAGCCATTTAAGTTCGATTGTGCCGGATTTAATGGCCGGGACGAAGGTTACGAGGGTCACGAACGCAGTGTTTCAGACTGCAAAGGTGCAGGGAGCAACCACCACCATGAAACCGCTACCCTTGCCCGAAAGGTCTTGGGAACATGAGGATTTTGTGAAGAGTCTAATCCTAGCATGGCGATACCACCCAGAAGATGGGTCGGATACGCGTTCTTGGCCGCTGGCCTGTCTCTCCTGTTTGATACCCTCACCTTTCTCCGAACAAATTGGTCTCCACTCCATATCCCGATGTACGCCGAGAACGAATTGGCGATTGGGTACGTGTTGGCTGTCGTCGGAGTACTGCTGCTGTTAGCCCCTACTCTGAACCGCATGCTCGATAGATATGCGCCGGATGCATCCATGAAGACGGGGACTCAGCTTGCGCAGCAGTCGATCGACGTTCACAGTCCGGGGCGATTGCTCTTCAGGCCAAAATCAGCGTTCGCCAGAAAGGCTGCCAGCTGGCTCATCGTCGCGCTGGGAGTTCTCGTTGGACTGTTGGCTCTTTCGCTATCTGGGCAGCGATGGATTCCTAACCGCGCCAGTGATCCCTACTGGTACAAATCGTGCATTCAGACCGCAGGAATTTGTCTTTTGGGTATGACCTTTATTGTTGGGTCTCTTCTCGGAACGCGAAACAGGCGGCGTGGAGGGCTAGTTTTTCTGATTTGTACGCCATTCGTAGCGTTTTGTATAGGTTATCCGGATGCCGGTTTCTTGGCCTGGGAAAAGGGCGATGGCATCTTCTACTCCCCATTTCTCCGGATCGCACTTGGTTTGACACTTCTGTTCTTTGTTCCCTTTGTCGTGCCGCTATTCGCGATCCGAAACAAGAAACGCGCAATGTATCTCTTCCTGATTTCGGCAGCTCTTGTGAGTCCAGTGTTCGTCAGGTCCCAATGGAGTGCCTCACTGCTCCCGAGGCTCGCAGGATGGTCAGCGTTATTAGTTGCGTTTGGACTTTTTTGGTTGGGCACCAAGAAGTGGGGCTGGCCTCCTCTGCTCGCACCGCGACCCACATCACGAAGGAGCCGCCTTGGGAACGTTTTTGCGACGTGCGCGGTGGTTGTGATCCTAGACGTCGCCGCCACCGTAGCAATGACGGCGTGGCAATCATCACTCTGGGGGCCCGACTGCTCTGGGAGAGCTCTGTTCACCAAGCCAGCATTCCCTGGACACGCTGTTTTCACTGCACGTTTGATTTACGTAGGCCACAAAAACACCGATCGTCTTGGATGGCAAGCGGGGGACTGGGCAATCGGCATCGTTCAGGATCGGTGGGCTGTCCTGGGCATCTGCAGTCAGGGGGCTGAGGTTTACCGACTGTAAGACACGCGGAGACGAGCCGCACGCCAAGGTAATCGCGATAGCGAGAACAGCAAGGAAGAAAACGGAAAGGCCGTACTTTCTCATTGCAGACCTCCTGCCGGTTAGAATTCCGGGCAAGAACTCGGGGATGCCTGCCGGATATTATCTCAAATATTCTTTGCGTAGCTGTAGCTGTCGTAACCAGTCGATAACGCAACTTTGCGCCTTTTGTTCGCCAGATAGGCGAAAGGAAAGCGCAAACTTGTGCTATGGCGATTTATCGTCAACTACGGACCCAATTTCGGGTCTGCCGACAAACTACCCAGAACACAACCCCTCCAGATTCCAGCGCAATGAGCGAATCTGCTTGAAAGCGTTATTCGGAAATCGACCTTCAGTTGTTTTCTTGACGAAGTGGTGGTCGAGTGTCTACCATCGTTGCCATTGGGGGGTAGACTGTCTTCCATGGCGAATCCAAAGCAGCAGCGCGCCGGTCTTCTTCAGGGCACGTTAGACATGCTCATCCTGCGGACACTTCTCTACGGGCCTTCTCATGGCCACCAGATCGGCAAGCACATTCAGCGGACTACGAATGACGTTCTGCAGATGCAGCACGGGTCACTCTATCCCGCCTTGCATCGTCTGGAAAAGCGGGGATGGGTTGTCTCCAAATGGGAAATGGCTCCGGATCGCAATAGAGAATTCAGGTATTACCGGCTTACGGATAAGGGCAGAAAACAACTTGTGGTCGAAGAATCGCAATGGAGGCAGATGGCGGAAGCTGTCGCGCGCATAATGTGGCCCGCGGCTGAGGAGAGCTGAGATGAGATGGTGGCAGATCAGGAAACGGGATCAGGACGTGGAGCGGGAACTCCAATCGGACCTTGATCTGGAAGAGGAAGAGCAACGGGAAGGTGGCGTGCCACCAGAAGAGGCGCGCTACGCCGCGCTCCGTGCTTTCGGCAATCGCACTCTAATCAGCGAGCAAACTCGCGCGGTCTGGAGTTGGAACGGATTGGAGAATTTTCTTCGCGACGTGAGGATCAGCATCCGCACTCTCTTCCGCTCGCCTGGGTTTTCAGTTCTTGCCGTCCTGGTAATGGCGTTGTGCATTGGCGCAGCAACGTCGCTGTTCACGGTGATGCGCTCAGTTTTGCTGAGGCCGCTTCCTTTCCGCGATCCGGATCGGCTTGTGATGATCTATGAGCATTTCCGAGACGCCGAGAACAATGCTCAGGGGTTCAACTACACCCCAGTTGCTCCTGCCGACTATCTCGACTGGCGGGCGCAGACCCACGGTTTTGAGGACATAGCAGCATGGTACTACTGGCCACCCAACCTGACGGGAGAGCACGGGGAATTGCCGGAAACGGTGCAGGCGCTCGGCGGGAGCTGGAACTTATTGCCTATGCTTGGAGTGGACGCGGCCATCGGGCGCACTTTTACGGAGAGCGAAGATCGTCCGGACGGCAACACCGCGATCCTTACATGGGGTCTCTTCCAGCGGAGGTTCGGCGGCGATTCGTCGATCGTCGGCAGGCAAATCCACCTCAACGGCAAGCCATACACTGTGGTCGGCGTGCTTCCCAAGTGGTTCACCTATCCGGATGCCGAGGTTCAGCTATGGGTTCCATATGCGCGGATCGGCTCGGAGGTCCTCACGCATCATGAATATCATTTCAGCCGCGTCGTGGCTCGATTGAGGCCCGATGTCAGCCTGGCCAGCGCCCTAAGCCAAGTTGAGGCGGTGCAGTACCAACTGCATATGCAGAATCTGCATGCGCCGGTAGCCGAAGACGTGGCTCCAAGAACCCTGATTGAAGATCTCGCACGGGACGTGAAAAAGCCGTTAATCATCCTGCTGTGCGCCGTCGGCTGCATGCTGCTGATTGGATGTCTCAACGTAGCGAACTTGATGGTGGCGCGGTCTGCTGCAAGACAGAAGGAGATCGCGATCTGCAGTGCTTTGGGAGCGAAGCGGATCACACTGATTCGCATCCAGCTCATCGAGAGCCTGCTCATCTCGATGGCAGGTGGCATCACTGGAGTGGCGTTATCGCTTGCGACGACGAATTGGCTCGTCAGCACATGGAAGGATCTCCCCACCGCGGTGAACGTTCACCCTGACGGAGTGGTGCTGGCGGTTGCGTGTGCGCTCGTCTTTGGAGCGGCGCTGCTGGCAGGTCTTGTGCCAGCAATCTCATCGACAAGCAAGAGCGCAATCGCGGCGCTGGAGATTTCCTCGCGCACTGCGCCCGGAAGCCAGGCGCGCAAGGCGTTGCGCAAGACGCTACTTACGGTAGAGATTGCGATGACGGTGGTCCTGTTAATCGCTGCTGGTCTTTTGCTGAAGAGCTTTTGGCGGCTGCGCACCACCGATGTGGGCTGTACGACGGACAACGTGCTCACGATGCGCTACAGTCTGCCCGGGAAGAAATACAATAGTCCCGCGAAAGTGAACGCATTCAACGAAACCCTGCTAGGGCGGGTCCGTGCCATGCCGGGAGTACGGGCCGCGGCGCTCGGGTCGACCGTGCCTGGAGCGGGATACGGGGGCGATGACCTCTTCACCATTCCCGAGCGTCCTCGGATCGCGCCGGGCGCACCGCAGCCCGAAGCGTTGTTTCGGACCGCCGATCCCGAATATTTCAGTGCGCTGCAGATCCCACTCTTAAGCGGACGCTTCTTTACCAGCGCCGATCGCAACGGCCGGCCGAAGACCGTGATCATCAGCGACCAGCTGATGCGGCAATACTTCCCCGGAGAAAATCCGCTTGGCAGGCATATTCACTCTATGCGCGGCGATGCCGATTACGAAATCGTCGGGGTCGTAGCCGACACGCGGTATCTGGTGGGTCAGCCGGATAAAGTTACTCTGTACTTCCCAGTTTTGAGCGGCGAGAACACTACGGGTATGGCCTTGGCGGTGCGGACCGCTGGCGACCCGCTGAGTATTTCAATTCCAGTCCAGAAGCTGGTCGCGGAGCTCGATCCGCAGCTTCCGGTCTCCCATGTGCTCACGATGCAGCAGATCATTGAACAATCATTGGGCAATGCCAGCCTGAGCGCCAGCTTAGTGCTCGGCTTCGCCGTGATGTCGCTGATACTGGCGTCCGTGGGATTGTACGGAGTCCTTTCTTATCTCACGATACAGCGCACGGCAGAGATCGGCGTTCGCATGGCTCTCGGTGCACAACGCGGCGAGGTTGTCCGCCTGATGCTGGGCGACGGCCTGCGTCCGGCGTTCTATGGGCTCGTGCTTGGCCTTGCCGCCAGTCTCGGAGCGGTGCGACTCATCCAGTCGATGCTCTACGGAACCAGGCCGCTCGATCCGGCGATCTTCGCAGCTGTGGCTGCGTCGCTGCTAATTGTGGCGGCCCTGGCCTGCCTCGTTCCGGCATTGAGGGCGTCGCGGATCGATCCGATTCAGGCATTGCGAAGTGAGTGAGGCAGCATTCGCGAACTCCGCACTCCTCAAATCTAGGGTGAAGCCAAGTGGCCGATCGACTCACCGAACCATCCAGGCAGACCCATTCCGGGATACCCCGCTTAGGATTCTGGGTGGATCACGGGCAAACCGGAAGTTAACTGTTGAAACCAGGCCATAGCACGTTTTGACCACTGGTCAGTGAGCGATATAGGGATGTTACGTCAATCACCCTGTGGACCACCTTTGGTGTACCCTCTCGGGTAGCATGAAGCTCGTGATGATAACCGTTGCTGCACTGGTGATAGCACAGTACGTGTGGACCCCGAAAACGGGCGAAGGGTGGGCGATTTACGGCGGGATAGTTCTGGCGATGCTCATCGTCTACTTTGCTCTGCGTGGGCGACGATTGAGCAACCTTCTCCGGCACGAGTCGATGATGAGTGTAATGGATTTTGCAACAGCGAGGCTCTGTGATCGGGCGCACTGACGAAGACGTCTGAGCTGATTACATTCCTAGTTGTCCAACCTTGGCCTCAACTTTCCCCGCCGAGAGTGATTGCAAGTAAAACCTACCTGCGAGGTCGCCCTATGAAAACTAACACGCTCGTGCTCTCGGGCCTCGTTTGCCTATTGCTCGCCCTTAACATTTCAGTAAGCGCTCAGGTTTCGTTTTTTCAGCCTCCGACGTACCCCGGTTGTTTGGCCTCGGGGGCCTTGTTTGTGGCCGATTTCAACGGAGACGGCAAGCCCGACCTGTTGTGCTCTTCTGGCGTCTTAGGCTTGGGAAACGGCGATGGCACCTTCAAGGTAGGTACACCAGTTCCAGGTGGGGCGCTTGCGGTGGCCGATTTCAATGGTGACGGCAAACCTGATCTGCTGGAAGGGGGAATTAATACGCTTTCTGTGTTGCTGGGAAACGGGGACGGAACCTTCCAGTCACCCATTAATACCGCAACTACTGGAACCTTGCCTTTTTGGCTTGCTGCCGCCGACCTCAATGGAGACGGCCGCGCAGACCTTGTCGGAATATCCAGCGGGGCATTGTACGTTTTTATCAGCAACGGCGATGGCACGTTTAAACCCGGCATTGCCTACAGTCTGGGAACCTCACAGCCCGGGGGGCTGTCCATCGCAGATTTCAATGGCGATGGCAAGAACGATGTCGTGGTCAATACTTACGGGCAAGAACTTGTCTTTCTGGGTAACGGCGATGGCACCCTTCAGGCGCCAAAGGCTTCTGCGGGCGTTCCCTACGGGTCATCCTCCGTTGTTGGAGACTTCAATGGAGACGGAAAACTCGACCTCGCTGTCGGAGGCATTTGCCCACCTTGCACCATGTACGTTCTGCGGGGGAATGGAGATGGTACGTTCCAGACTCCAACTGCTGCTTTTTCCGGCGGTGGTTGGTTCGCTGCCGCTGATGTCAACGGCGACGGCAAACTCGACTTGGTTTCTGCCGCTGGGCCCGTTGTGCAGATTTATCTGGGAAACGGCGATGGTACGTTTTCCGAACCCCGCAGCTACGTATCCAATTTTCCGGCGGGTGACGCTGATGGGAGAGTCGTGATTGCGGATTTTAACCTTGACGGAAAACTGGACATAGCTTCGTCAGGTGGCATCCTGCTGGGCAACGGGGATGGTACCTTCCAGGCAATCCCGCTGACGACGCTGAGCTTGCCACCAATTTCTGTAGCCGTTGGTGATTTTGAAAGGAATGGCAAACCGGATGTTGCGGTAGGATCCGCCGCACAAAGCGGAAGCCAGGCCTCTTACCTATATATTCTTCACAATAGCGGGAGCGGTACGCTGTCGCTGCTCCACACTTATTACTTGCCTGAGCCTGGCTTCCAAATTCTGGTCGGAGACTTGAACGGAGATGGCAATCTGGACTTGGTTGTGATTGGAACACCGCAGGGGGGCTACAGTGTGCTGCTGGGAAATGGCGATGGGAGTTTCCAATCCCCTGTCCTCTATTATCAAGACGTGTATTTTCAATTTGCGACCCTTATAGATGTCAACAATGACAAGACGCTTGATCTTGTAGAAGCAGCCACTGATCCGCGTGTAGGTGTCTCGCTGGGGAATGGGGACGGGACGTTTGCGCCTACCGTTACATACAACGCTATGTCGCTGTACAACCCAACGTTGATCACGGGAGACTTCAATGGCGACGGGAAAGTGGATATTGGCGTTCCGCATGCTGACTTATACCTCAGTCCCGATGGCACGGCAATGCTCTATGGCAACGGCGACGGTACGTTCCAGCCCGCCATTATCCCCGCCGATTTGAATAGCTTTACGGCCTCGGCGACGGCGGATTTCAGGAACATCGGCCGAGCGGACTTGTTTAGTGGGAACCAAGTGGCGTTGAACAATGGCGACGGCACATTCACCTTCCTACCTATTCTGAATTACGGTGGATTGGCGGTGGCGGACATCAACGGGGATGGTAAGGTGGACCTTCTTATTCCCAACGCGCTGCCACCGGGGCAGTCGGGCTGCCAAACGGCAGTGACGTTGGGCAATGGCGACGGTACCTTTGGTTCCGTCATGAATGTCCCACCAAGCGGCTGCTACCCATTTAGTCCGATTAGTGGAACCCACTACCTATTTATTCCGCCCAATCCGATTGTGGACATGAACGGAGACGGGCGCCCCGACATAGTCTTCCTCTGGGGGCCCGGAGTCGGTGTACTGCTCAACACGACCCCGCCTGGATTCTCACTCTCAGCCACTGCCTTATCGCCCGGCACGGTTATCGTGGGGTCTTCGGCCACGTCGGAGGTGAGCGTCGCGCCGACATTCGGATTCACCGGCACCGTCACGCTTTCCTGTACTGGGCTGCCGAGCGGAGCCAGTTGCGCGTTTAATCCTGCCTCGATTGCCAAAAGCTCTGGAACGTCCGCTCTGACTATTATGACGAGTGCGAGCGTGGTGGCCGATACCTACGCCGTGCAGGTGCAGGGAACCTCGGGCTCGATTGTGAATAGCGTGCTTGGATCGCTCGTCGTTCAAGCGGCCCCGGATTTTTCGGTGGGAGCAGCTTCCGGCTCACCCACTTCCCAAACCATATCCGCCGGGCAAACGGCCAGCTTCAGCCTGGCCTTCGCGCCGACGGGATCATTCGCTGGCACAATAAACCTAAGCTGCGCGATCACTCCGGCCGTAACTCCTGCCCCGACGTGCAGCCTGTCGAGTGCATCAGTGCAGATCAGCGGCAGCGAAACGCAGACCGTGACGGTGAAGGTCGGGACGACTGCGCCCGTGACTGGGGTCGCTGCGCCTCACGTCAACTTCCCATCGGGACCAAAGCTGCTTCTCTGGACGTTCATGTTCCTGGGCTCGACAGGCCTATGGATGCGAAACCGCAAACGCCTGCGAGTACTCGCTGCGCCAATCGTCGTGCTGGCGTTTGCATTCTCGGTCGGATGCGGTGGAAGCAGTTCGTCGTCCGCGCACACTACTCCAGGAACACCGGCGGGGAGTTATATGTCGACGATTATGGCAAGTTCGGGTGGCCTGAACCACGGCATGACGCTCACAGTAGTCGTACAGTAACTGGTTGCGCATCACGGTGATAGAGGGGCCCATTGTGGCCCACGCTCCACACGTTCCAAGTGATCGGAATGGTCCCCACTAACCCCGGCTCTTTCGAGACCAAGCCCCATTGAACCAGCTTTTGGGTCCGCTAGTTGATGTAACCAGGCGATTACACTCAAGTGCCCAGCGCAAGGCCAGATGAGTGTAATGGGGATTTTTCAACAATCAGCTCGGCGGCTCAGCTTTCTTCGCGACGTAATAGGTGTTATTCCCGCTATCAACGTGGACGTCGACCAATGTGAAGCCGTGATCGCCAAGGATACGTCGGTAGCGGTGGACGCTGTAGGAGAAATACCGAAACGTCACGCCGTTCATCTTGCCCTCTTTGCCATCAAAGCTGTCGGCGTCTCCGGATGTGAAAAGGAACGGCGCACCGCGCTTAACGATGCGCGAGACATTCGCAATTGCCCTAATCGCGTCCTCGGGATTGAGATGGAACATGACGCCCCACGCAACCGCAGCATCGAAC
>CABDXR010000421.1_pt1 | contig 36221 bp, 27 predicted proteins | sample 3421411 | NCBI WGS metagenome assembly CABDXR01 (sample SAMEA5534336, study PRJEB31848) | metagenome | biome: tundra; feature: field; material: soil | place: USA | collected 2013-05 | depth 0.15 m | reverse complement strand
AAAAAGCGAGTCCTTAAATACAAGCGCGCCGATGGCGTCGACCTCAGCGCCAACCTCTACCTTCCGCCTGGCTACAAGTCCGAAGACGGCCCCCTTCCGACCCTCATGGAAGCTTACCCCACCGAATACAAAACCAAGTCAGCCGCCGGACAAATCAGCGGCTCACCGTATGAGTTTCCTCTTCTGTGGTGGGGCTCGCCCATCCCCTTTACCACCCAGGGATACGCGGTCCTCGAGAACGCCACCATTCCCATCGTCGGCGAGGGCCAAGCCGAGCCCAACGACACCTACGTGGATCAACTCGTCGCCAGCGCCCAGGCGGCCATCGACGAGGGTGCGCGCCTCGGCGTTGTCGATCGCCGTCGCGTCGCTGTCATGGGCCACTCCTACGGCGCGTTCATGACCGCCAACCTCCTCGCCCACAGCGACCTCTTCAAAGCCGGCATCGCGCGCAGCGGAGCCTACAATCGCACCCTCACTCCCTTCGGATTCCAGAACGAGGAGCGCACTTACTGGCAAGCGCCCGAGATCTATTACAAGATGTCCCCGTTCTCGTACGCCGATAAGATCAAGACTCCCATCCTGCTCATCCACGGCGAGGCCGACAACAACAGCGGTACCTTCCCTCTGCAGAGCGAGCGCCTCTTCAGCGCCATCAAAGGCCAAGGCGGCACCGTTCGCTTCGTCCTTCTCCCCCTGGAATCCCACGGCTACGCCGGCCGCGAATCCGTCCTGCACATGTTCTGGGAAATGAACACCTGGCTGACCACCTACGTCAAGAATCCGCCCACCGCGACCGCCGCCGCGCAGCCCTGAGGCGCACTTCTCGGCCTTGACTGATTGTGACGGGTAAATTTCTGCGAAAGCGGCAGCGAGAGCTCAATTTTCAGGGGAAAGCGGCGGAACGAAATCCACCAAACTCCAGCCCCGAAGCGGCGGAAGAATGCAGCCCACGCACATGGCGTGGGTGATAAGTGGGAAATTGGCAAGCCAAAAAGGGGCGAAAAAAGAGCTACGACACAGACTCCGGAGGGATGGCGATCTTCTCACCAGCACGCTTCTGCCCTGGACGGACGTTCGCATTCCTCACCTTTAATTTTCTCCCTGTGACATCCAACCTTGACTTCGCCAAACCGATCCGCAGATGATCGACTATGCCGTGCAAAGCTGGATCAGAGGATTAACTGCTTTGTTTTCAAGATGTTGACCTATAAGCCCTTTGTTATGAAGATTTTGCGGGCCATACTTGTATAACTATAATGTTCTCAGGGTTTTAGAAAATAAAGTACCGGGGGGGGGTAGGCGTAATCAACTAGTAATCTTTCCCAAAAAAGTCTTCCGCATCAGCCTTGCGGGACTTGCGCCAAGGCCTGCAAGGTCTTCGCTACGTATGTGATCAGCAGCACGACAATGCAAGCTCCCACCAGAGGACGGTAGCGCGTCTCTAGCAGATCTGCCATCACCCCCGAGACAAAGATGAACAGGAACGGAATGGCCGCAAGCAGGAATCCCGCACCCGCGACGTGCGGATGAGCCATCCCCAGAAGAAGGAACAGCACAGCCACAAGCAGCGGCGCAGTATTGCCGAAGTAGCGCGTGCGCGGCCACACAGCGTAAGTCACCAGCGCGACTGGAAGCCCCAAAGCAAGCGCGGGACACGCGCGCCCGATCTGTACCGCGACCTGCTTGTATACTCCCAGGATCGTGAACCCTCGCCAAGTCGCTCCCCAGAAGACAGCGCGCCGCATGCTCTCCGCGAAGCCATGCGCATGAAAGAAGTACACCGCGAACATTAGCGCCAATCCCACCACGCAAGCCGCGATCCAAATGACAAGTCCCGCCTGCCGCCGCACAGGAGCGACGTAAAGCAAAAAACCTAAAGCCATTGGTACCAGGACGATCAGCGAGAACTGCGATCCCACCGCGATCGCGAGCGAGACGCCAAGCAGCACGATGCGCCGCCAGTTCCACAGCACCACTTCGCGCGGAGCGTAAAGCGTGTGCGCGACCGCGATGGCAGTGAAGATGGTCCCAAAGGCTCCCCAAGCCGCGACGATCTCCGGTTCGGCATGCCAGACGGCGCTCGCCTGAATCAGTGAAGGCGAGAAACAGTAGAAGGTGAGTGCGACAAATCCACCGGTATTTCCGCAGAGCCGTCGCGCAACATACCACAACGATGCGCCCAGAAAGATTCCGCAAGCGAGAAAAGGAATCCGCGGCAGCCAGCGCCAGTACGTCGCGGAGTCGCTGCCAAAGTCCTGCGGCCATGCCAGCAACGGCGCGGCGGAAACGATGTAGAGTAGAGGCGAATGCTCGGTGTCAAACCCGCTGTCGTCGGTGCGGAACGGATCTTGTGGAGTGCCAGCCGAGTCCAAGACGGGAGCTGCGGCCAGGCCTCGTCCGTGCCACTGCTTCCAACCCTCGCCGATGCGGATAGCTTCCGCACCGTCTGGTTCGCGAGCCGTACGCATCTCGGCATGCACTAACCACAAGGCTTGAGCCAGAAAGCAAAGCAACAACAATCCTGCCAGAAACTGCGGCCGTCCGAAGCGTTCGCGCGTGAAATATGGCCGCATAAGGTCGAGCCGAGTGTTTTACCATGTCGGAGGCGGTTTGCGGGAAAGTTCTGCAATGAGTGAACTCGAGATCAATACGGAAAGCAGTCCGTCGCCCAGTCCAGCGTCAACGCCGTCAGGTCCGGACTTTGCTGTCGCGACCCAGCCCTCATACGTGCGCGTGCTGTTTCTGGGTCCGGAAGGCCTGCGTCCAGGTTGGGGATTCGCTTTCTATGTAGCTATGTTTTATCCGCTGCAGAGGCTGGCTGTGGATTTGGCGTGGTCGCGGGATTTCGGCGCCAGCGGCCTTTGGTCGATGATGCTGGAAGAGTTGTGTGATCTTGTCGCCGCGGTGATTCCGGCATTGATCCTGGCGCGAGTCGAGCGGCGTCCGTGGAAAGCGTATGGCTTGCCGGGAAGGCAAGCGTTCGGACGATTATTCTGGGGAGGTGCGGCGTGGGGATTTACGGCGATCAGTCTCCTGATGCTCGCGCTCTACGGCTTGCATGCGTTCGCCTTTGGTCAGGTCGTGCTGCATGGCGCGCGCCTCGCGCGGTTCGCGGCGTTCTGGGCAGCGATGTTTCTGCTGGTAGGGCTGTTCGAGGAGTTTCTCTTGCGCGGCTACACCCAGTTCACGCTGGCCCGCGGCATCGGCTTCTGGCCTGCGGCGTTGGTCTTGTCTGGGACCTTCGGACTGATTCACCTGAGGAACGGAGGTGAGCAGTGGACAGGTCTGCTGGCCGCGGCTTTTATCGGATTCTTCTTCTGTCTTACGCTGCGCCGTATGGGCAGTCTTTGGTTTGCGGTGGGCTTTCATGCTGCCTGGGATTGGGGCGAGACCTTCTTCTACTCGGTACCAGACAGCGGAATGGTTGCTCCCGGTCACCTGTTGCGTTCGTCGCTGCACGGCGCACCGTGGCTCAGCGGAGGTTCGGTGGGCCCGGAAGGCAGCGTGCTCTGCTTCGTGGTGATTGCGGCGGCTTGGATCGCGTTCGACCGGATATATCCGGAGGCGAGATCGCGTTCCGCTCCTCTGAGCCCGACGGAATGACAAGGTGGTTCCTTGGTTCCGGTATGGGAGCTGAACGCGCCAAAAATGCCGCGACGCGAGTCGTCGTTTTCCTGCACGCCCTATACTGATTTCATGACCTCAGAAGCCGACCTTCTGACCCCGTTGCGTCGCTACTGGGGATACAGTTCGTTCCGGCCCTTGCAGGAGCGGATTGTGCGCAGCCTGCTGGCCGGACACGACACCTGCGTGGTGATGCCGACCGGCGGAGGCAAGTCGCTCTGCTACCAGTTGCCCGCACTCGTCTCGGGGCAAACCACGGTGGTGATTTCTCCGCTGATTGCGCTGATGCAAGATCAAGCGGCGCAACTGGCGCAGATGGGAATTCCGGCCGCGGTTCTCAACAGTTCCGTCAGCAACGAGGAACAGAATCGCGTGATCCGGCAGGCGCGCGATGGTGCTTTCCGGCTGTTGTATTTGTCGCCCGAGCGACTGCAACGCGCCGACACGCTGGGATGGCTGCAGGAGGTGCCCATATCATTTTTCGCCATTGATGAGGCCCACTGCATTTCGGAGTGGGGACATGAGTTTCGTCCGGAGTACCGGCAGTTGAGCCGACTGCGCGGAAAGTTCCCGGATCGTCCCATTGCGGCGTTCACGGCCAGCGCGACGCGTCACGTGCGCCACGACATTCTGGCGCAACTTGAGTTACACAATCCCGACAAGTACATCGCCAGTTTCCATCGCCCGAACCTGCGATATCTGGTGCGCGAATGCGACAGCGTGGAGCACCCCGCGCTGCTGGTCACCGCGTTGCGCCATTACGACGAGGGCAACGTGATTGTCTACTCGCCCACGATTAATAAGGTGGAAGAGACCATAGACTTTCTGGGAGACCAGGGAATTGCGGCAGTGGGCTATCACGCCAAGATGGACACGGCCGAAAGAAGGCGCAATCAGGAGCGCTGGATGTCAGACGAAGTGCGCGTGCTCGTGGGTACGATTGCGTTTGGCCTGGGAATTAACAAGGCGACAGTTCGGTCGGTCATACATCTGGCTCTGCCCAAGTCGCTGGAACAGTTTTATCAAGAGGCGGGACGCGCCGGGCGCGATGGAAATCCTGCCGACTGCATTTTGCTCTGGCGGAAGCAGGATGCGGGGTTGCTCGGATATTTTGCGAACCAGGTTCTGGACGCGGCTGAGCGCGAACGGGCCTGGCAGAGATATCACACGATTCGGGCTTTTGCCGAGTCAGGGAAGTGCCGCCACCGACAGATTTGCACGCACTTTGGCGAGACACCGAAATGGACCGCATGTGGAGGCTGCGACGTTTGCGGGGCAGCACCCGAGTGGCTGACGGAAGTGATGGTTCCGGCTCCTGTGCGTCGGGCTGCCAGTGGCGTGCGAGTGGTTGCAAGTCCAGTGGCGCAAGCTAGCCAGGATTTGCGGGAGTATCTGCGCCAATGGCGGCGCATCACAGCGAAGGAGCAAGGTGTGCCGGCATACGTAGTTTTGCATGACACATCGCTGGATGAGATTTGCCGATTGCAGCCGACCTCAATTGCGGACCTGCTGAGAATCACAGGCATCGGCGAGCGCAAAGCGGATCACTACGGGCAAGCAATTCTGTCCGCGCTGCGGCAATATCGAGAAGGCGCGCGGCCGGCTGCGCAGCCAGAGAAAAAAACAGCTCCAGCGCTGGAAACTTTGCAACTCCTCGCCGAGGGGAAGAGTTTTGAGGATATTGCGCGAATTCGCGGACGACAGATCTCGACGGTGGTGAATGCTGTCGCCGGGCTGGTGGAGAAAGGCGAACTGGAATTTCGTCCCGAGTGGATCGATCGAAACAAATTGGCTGTGATCGAGGCCGCCTGCGCGAGCCTGGGCCTCGAGCGGCTGGAACGCCTGAAGACGCTGAAAGACGCCCTGCCTCCAGAAATTACCTACGATGAAATCCGTTTGGTAGTGGCGCGGCTGCGGCGCGAGGGGAATCGAAACAGGACTGAAATTCCCGCCTAGCACTTATCCTCGAACTCCTCAATCAGAAGTATAATCCGACGCACGCATGGCTCTAGCTGCGGGCACAAAACTCGGGCCGTACGAGATCGTCGCGTCCCTGGGCGCGGGCGGCATGGGGGAAGTGTACCGTGCAAGGGACCCGCGACTGGGCCGCGAAGTTGCGATCAAAGTTTTGCCCACCTACTTCCGCCGTAGTCTTGACCGCCTGCGGCGGTTCGAACAGGAAGCACGATCTGCGGGCGCGCTCAATCATCCCAATATTCTCGCGGTCTACGATGTGGGCACGAATGACGGCTCTCCCTACTTAGTGACGGAACTCCTGGAGGGCATCACCCTTCGCGATCGTTTGGGCGGTAGCGCTCTGCCTCCGCGCAAGGCAGTCGAGTGTGCGGTTCAGATTGCGCATGGGTTGTCGGCGGCGCATGACAAGGGCATTGTTCATCGTGATCTGAAACCGGAGAACATTTTCATCTGCCGCGATGGGCGTACCAAGATTCTGGACTTTGGCCTGGCTAAGTTGACTGCGCCCGAAGCAGGGGATGCGACCGTAACCGACTTGGAACTGCGGGGACGAGACTGGTCAGGGCGTGGTGCTGGGGACTGGAGAACCTGAACGGGCTGCTGGACTATGAGTTGCGCGTGGCCCGACCTGAGGATGGACCCTCGAAGCTGCTGGCGCGCATCTCCGGCAAGCGCGTCCCGATCTGGCAGGGTCTGCATCCTGTGATTTCGAAGGACGGGAACTGGCTGGTTGTGCCGCTGGATGACGGACAGGGAACCAACCTCTGGGTCGTGTCTACCGCCGATGGAAAGCTAAGGCGGATCACGGATTTTGGTCAGAAGCGTACCTTCATCGCGCGGCGAGTCTCCTGGTCATCGGACGGGAAATGGGTGTTTGCTGCGGTGGGCGAAGGCGATGCCGATATCGTGCAGATGGATGGCCTTCTGAAGTAGGGAGCAACTAGCCCAAACATCGGCTTGCGCCAAGGGTGTACAATCTGTTGGGTTCTGAATTCCCGTCAAAGCCTCAACTGAACCATAAGTAGATCCGCCAGATCTTGGCATCGCTCGTGACACTTCCGTGCGGTGAAGCACGCCCGCTCTCCGAGGAGGGGAGCAGTCATGAGAATTCTGCTTTATAACCCCGACAATGGGGTAACCCGCAATTTCATGCCGCACCTGTGGATGTTTCTGCTCCAATCGCTAACTCCGCCGGGACACGAGGTGCTGCTGATTGACGGCAACGCCAAGCCCATGGATGAAGGTCAGATCGCGCAGTATGTCCGCGACGAGAAGATCGACTTGGTCGGCATCGGTGCCATGACCCGCATGATTGCCAAGGCCTACCGGATCGCCGACGCGATCCGGGCTACGGGAGTAAAAGTCGTGATGGGCGGACCTCACGTCACCGAGTTGGCCGACGAGGCCCTGGGACGCGACGGCGGCCCGCGCCACGCCGACGCCGTGGCCCTGGGCGAAGCCGATGAAACCTGGCCGCAGATGGTGAACGATGCGGCCCGCGGCGAACTGAAGGAAATCTATACACCGGTGGACGAGACGGGCAAAGAGCGCAAGCCGTCGCTGAAGCAATATCCGGTGATTCCATGGCAGTCGATCGATCTCGAGCAGTTCAATCTTGTGCCCGAGGTCGCGAAGGCAATGCTGCAGAAGGTTGGAGAAGGCTGGGGAACGTTCCGCATTATCCCCGTCGAGTCCGGAAGAGGTTGTCCCTACGGTTGCGAGTTTTGCACGGTGACTGGATTCTTCGGGGACTCCATTCGCTTTCGCACCAACGAGAGCGTGGTCAACGAACTGCTGCTTCTGAAGGCGCGCGCTCGCAAAGAAAAAGGGCAGATGGCGGTATTTTTCATCGACGACAATTTCGCCATCAACGTGAAGCGCACCAAGTCGCTGCTGCGCGACATTATTGCCGCTGGAGCGCAGGTGCATTGGGTGGCGCAAATCAGCGCCAACCTATTGCGCGACGAGGAACTGATCGATCTGATCGCGGCCTCGGGAGGCAAGTGGGTGTTCATCGGCATGGAGTCGATCGACCCGGCTAACCTGAAAGATGTCAACAAAGGATTCAACAAGCCCGGTGAGTATGCCCAAGTGCTCGAGCGGCTGGCGAAGCGCAACGTCTACGCGATCACATCCTTTATTTTTGGTATGGATAACGACACGACTGGCGTGGCCGAGCGCACGCTCTCGCAGGTGCGCACATGGCCGCCGGGGTTGCCCATTTTTGGGCTGCTGACTCCATTGCCGGCAACCCCGCTGTACAAACGGCTGGAAGTTGCGGGGCGGCTCACGCGGCCGAAGCATTGGCAGGAATTTATTCCCTTCGCCATGGCGCACACTCCGCTGAAGATGAGCATCGAAGAAGCGCACGCCGAAGTGAAATACGGATGGGCGCAGGCTTACAGTCCGGAAGCGTTGGCCCTGGCTGTCGACGCGCTGGATGACCAGCCGTTGGGTTATCGCATCAATATCTTCCTGGCACGCCTGTGTTTCCGCGGGATCTATTTCCCCATGTTGGGGAAGCTGGCATGGCTGAAGGTGGTCGCGCAGAATCGGCACACGATTTTCAAGCTGGTGAAGGAAGCCGTCTTTGGGCGTAAGGTGCGGCGGCCGCGGAATCCAGAGGGCGAGGTTTCCTTTGAAGAGGCGGCAGCGCCGGAAACCCAGGTGAGCGCTTAGGAGCCACCTCTTCACTCAACGACAAGGGGAAAGGCCATCGACATTTCAATCCTGTTGAAGGCCCTTCTTTGTTTTCGGCTACCCAACCAGGGTGTCACGAGTCTTGTGTGCCTGGCCGGCGGGCTTTGCCCTGCCGGGACAACCGAGGCGGCTGTCTCTACATGGTTATTTCTAGGACTTGAACATCTCCGCTGCGTCGCGGCCGGAGCGGATGCAATCTGGGACGCCGATGCCGCGGTAGGCGTTGCCGGCGAGCGCTAGGCCGGGCAACTGCAGGCGCAGACGTTCCATGCGGTCGAGGCGATCGAGATGTCCGACGCCGTATTGCGCCATGGCGGACTTCCATTTGTAGACGCGGGCGAAGAGAGGCTCGGCGCTCAGGCCTAGGATTTGCTGCAGTTCGTTGCGCACGATTCCGATGATCTGGTCGTCGGCGAGTGACCAGACGTTTTCTGCATTCCCACTCGCGAAGAAGCAACGCAGCAGGGCGCGGACTTCGGGAGCGCGATGCGGGAACTTGTTGTGAACGAAAGTCGCGGCCAGCAGCTTCTTGCCTTCGCTGCGGGGCACAAGAAATCCGAAGCCGGGAGGTAGGGACTGGCGGACTTGGCGATCGTAGCCGAGGCCTACTGTGATGGAGGAACTGTACTGGATCGCGGCAAGTTCGGTGGAGAGCTCGGCGCTGGCGATGCGAAGCACTTGGGCGGCAGCGGGTGCGGGCAAGGCAAGGATCACTCCGTCGAAGTGATCGAATTTCATGCCGGCTGATACGATCCATCCTCGGGCTTCCGGTTGAATGGCTTGAACGGGAGTGCTCGTCAGCAGTGACGCCGGGGTGAGATGCGAGACCACCGTCTCAGCCAAGTGCTGCATGCCGTTCTTGAGCGAAGTGAAGAGAGGTGGCGCGGGCCTGCGCGGCCGTGCCGACGTTTTCTTGCGCGCGGCGAGCAGGGCGCGGCCGAGGCTGCCGTGCGTGCGTTCCATCTCAGCGAAGCGCGGCAGAACGGCGCGGACGCTGAGGCTGGCGGCTTCACCGCCGTAGACGCCGGAGAGCAGCGGGTCCGCGAGGCGGTCGACCATCTCGGAGCCGTAGTGGCGTTCGACGAAGGCAGCGACGGACTCGTCGTGATCGGCGGCCCGCGGAGGATGGAACAGCTCTTGCGTCATACGCAGCTTGGTCTTCCAAGAAAAAAGCGGCGAGAGGCCGGTCGGGAGAATCTTTGTGGGGACCATGAACATCAGTCCGTCAGGCATTACCACGAGGCGGCCATTGGTCAGAATGTAGGTTTTGCGGTCGGAGTCGTTCGAGCCGATGAGCTGGTCGCCCAGGCCGAGGGCGCGGCAGAGATCGGTCGCCCAAGGTTTTTCGGTAATGAAGGAATCGGGGCCGGCCTCGACCAGGCATCCGTCGATGTGTTCGGTGCGGAGGACGCCGCCGAGGCGCGCGGACGCTTCGTAGAGAACGTAGTCGAGATCGGCGCCAGAGCGGCGGTGCTCTTCCAGGACGAAGGCGGCGGCGAGGCCGGAGATGCCTCCGCCAATGATGGCGATGCGAGTCATGAACGACGGCTTCCGGCTTCCGGCTCTCGGCTGCCGGAAGCCGCAACGCGGGAGGCGGACGCCGGCATTTTATACTCTTGCACGAAGCGGGCAAGGTTCTTCACGTTTTCGACTGGTGTTTCTGGCAGGATACCGTGACCGAGATTAAAGATGTGGCCGGGGCGTCCGGCGGCGCGGCGGAGGATCTCTTCCGCGCGCGATTTTAATTCTCTCCAGTCGGCGAAGAGCAGGACGGGATCGAGATTGCCCTGCACGGCGCATTGATGATCGAGACGAGCCCAGCCGTCGTCGAGAGGGATGCGCCAATCGAGTCCGATCACGTCGGCTCCGGTTTCTTTCATGGCGGGAAGGAGCGTGGCGCTGTCGGTGCCGAAATAAATGATGGGCGCTCCGGTTTTCTGCAACTGCTTCACCATGTCGGTGACGTGCGGGAGCACGTAGCGGCGATAGTCCTCCACGCTGAGGCATCCGACCCAACTGTCGAAAATCTGAATCACGTCGGCGCCGGCGCGCACCTGCTCGGCGGAGTAGGCGGCAGTGACGACAACCAATTTGCGCATCAGCGCGTCCCAGTCGGTGGGAGAGTTGTACATCATTTTCTTGGCGTGGATGTAGTTGCGCGAGCCTCCACCTTCGATCATGTAGCTGGCGAGGGTGAAGGGAGCGCCGCAGAAACCGATCACGGGGATCCGGTTGGCGAAATGCTTCGCGACCAGGCTCACGGCTTCGGAAACGTAGCCGAGTTCGGCGGCGCGGTCGGTGCGCAGGTTCGCAATGTCCTCTTTGCTGCGAACGGGCTTCTCGATGACGGGGCCTTCTCCGGCGGAAAAATGAAAGGGCAGGCCCATGACTTCGAGGGGCAGCAAGAGGTCGGCGAAGATGATGGCGGCGTCGATGCCGAGGATTTCGGCAGCGGTGATCGTGACCTCGGCGGCGAGGGCGGGCTTCTTGCAGATCTCGAGGAGCGAGTGCTGCTTGCGAACCGCGCGGTACTCGGGCATGTAGCGCCCAGCCTGACGCATGAACCAGACGGGCGTGCGGTCGACAGGCTGAGACTTGCAGGCGCGAACGAAGCTGGAATTGGGGGCAGACATGAATTGATGAATGTAGCATTTTTCGAGGGGCTGCGCTGTGTGATCGCGGGTCCCCATGAGGGTTTTGTGCGAGACTGAGGAGAAACCGCTCGGAAAGCCAGAGGTCGGCGTTCGAGTAGATTCAGGAGGCTTCGAAAAGGGTTATGGCGCAAGCTGGAATCATGAAGGAAAAAGTCGAACTGAAAGTGGCTGACAGCCGACCGATGTCGGCGTACGTGGCACGGCCCGCGAGTGGCGGGCCACATCCGGGCCTGATGGTCTTCCAGGAGGCATTCGGCGTCAACTCACATATTCGCAATGTGACCGAGCGGTTCGCTGAGCAGGGATACGTGGCCGTCGCACCTGAATTGTTTCATCGCACGGCGCCGCCAGGATTCGAAGGCAGCTATACGGACTTCCCGGCCGTGATGCCGCATTACCAGGCAGTGACGAACGAGGCTGCGGAGGCGGATGTGAGGGCCACCTATGAGTGGCTGCGTTCGAATTCGCAAGTAAAGGCAGACGCGATTTCGTGTGTGGGATTCTGCATGGGAGGCCGCGTATCGTTTCTGGCGAACAGCGTGGTTCCGGTGCGAAAGGCGGTCTCGTTCTATGGAGGAGGGATCGCGCCTGGACTGCTCGACCGGGCCTCGAAACTGCATGGGTCGGCGCTGTTGATTTGGGGTGGATTGGATAAGCACATAACGCCGGAGCACCGGAAGGCGGTTACTGAGGCTCTGGATGCGCAGCGCAAGATTTACGTCAACGTCGTATTTTCGAACGCCGATCATGCATTTTTCTGCGACGAGCGGGCAGCATATGAGCCCATAGCGGCGCGGCAGGCTTGGGCATTAACGTCGGAGTTTCTGCGCTCGTGAGGAAATTTTGGATTTTGTTCGCGGAGCTGTTGTCTGCGGCTGCAGGGTGGCAACTGCCGAGCGCCGGGGCGCGAGACAGTCCTCCTCCTACCTTCTATAAGGATGTGCTTCCGATTTTGCAGGATCACTGCCAGAGTTGCCATCGAGCGGGCGAAGTTGCGCCCATGCCGCTGGTGACCTACGAGCAGACGCGTCCGTGGGCGGCAGCGATGGCACATGCGGTCGAGATGAAGATGATGCCGCCGTGGTTTGCCGATCCGCGGTATGGGCATTTTGCCAACGATGTTTCCTTGAGCCCGCAGCAGATCGCGACGATTTCAGCATGGTCTGCACGTGGCGCGCCCGCTGGGGATGCGCACGACGCGCCCGCGACGAGGAAATGGGCTGAGGGATGGAACATTCCAGAGCCTGACTTGGTAGTGAAAATGCCCAAGGCGGTGCAGATTCCGGCGCAGGGAGAAGTGGAATACACGTACGAGATTGTTCCGACGCATTTTGCGGACGATCGGTGGGTGCAGATGTCGGAGTTTCGACCGGGGATTCCCGCGCATGTGCATCACGCGGTAGTGTATATTCGTCCGCCGGATTCGCAGTGGCTGCACCACGCGCCGGTTGGGGAGCCATTTACGGCGTCGACGCTGAGCGATCCGCTGGAGCGGCGCGAGGCCCACGAAACGACCAGCGATCTGCTGCTGGTGTATGCGCCGGGCAGTTCACCGGACCAGTGGCCGGCCGGAATGGCGAAGTTTGTGCCTGCGGGGTCCGATCTTGTATTTCAGATGCACTACACGACCAATGGGTCGGTGGATCAGGATGAGACCAGCATTGGACTGGTGTTTGCGAAGACGCCGCCGAAGCAGCGGGTGATCACGCTGCAACTGAACAATCATGCGCTGATTATTCCGCCGGGCGCGGATGATTTTCGCGTGGAGGTGCAGGGCACGTTGCCCAATGACGCCACGCTGCTCAGCCTGTTTCCGCACATGCATCTGCGCGGGAAGCGGTTTGAGTACGACATTGTGCATGACGATGGCAGCGCGGAAGTGTTGTTGCGGGTGAACTATCACTTTCATTGGCAGTTGAGTTACAGGCTGGCCGAGCCGCGGGTGTTGAAGGCCGGGACGCGATTGCGGGCCATTGCGTGGTATGACAATTCGAAGAATAATCCGCACAATCCCGATCCGACGAAGACGGTGACGTGGGGCGATCAGACGTCCGACGAAATGATGGTGGGGTTCTTTGATGTGGCGGTAGCGGCGGGGATGGATAAGTGGCAGTATTTTGTGCGGCACGGGGAAGAGAAACCCGGTGTCCAGCAGAAACAGTAGTGCAGGTCTCGTCCCTCTGCGACTTGTTCCTCTCTTTCTTGCTTACCCAGCGCTGGAGGCGCTGGACTAAATTGTTTCGTCCCTTCGGAACTGCATTTCATGCCCGCTTGCCGAAGTCGCTTGCGGGTGCGGGTTGTCCTCTGTAACACTTGAATGGGTTCACACCAATTGAGCGCTATTTCCACGCCAACAATTTCTGAAGAAGCGAATCGCGTGCCACAGCCGCTGCGTGCGGCGTCGTATTGGGCGCTGGCGGTGATGTTTGTGGCCGTGTATGTCGGTTCGCTGTTCTCGCCGGCTCTGCTCGACGACGCGGACAGCACGCATGCCGAAGCGGCGCGCGAGATGTTCGTGAGCGGGGATTACGTCACGCTGCACGTGAACGGTGTGCGCTATCTGGAGAAGGCTCCGCTGCCTTATTGGATGGTGGCGTTCTGTTATCACATTTTTGGAGTGAATGAGTTTGCTTCGCGGCTGCCCATGGCGCTTTCGGTGCTGCTGCTCGGAGTGCTGGCCGTTGCCTGGGGACGTCGTGCGTTTGGAGAGCGGGCGGGAATTTATGCGGGATTGCTGGTGTACACGAGTGCGGGCGTATTTCTGTTTACCCGCGTGCTGATTCCCGACGTGCTGCTGAGTCTGCTCATCGCCGCGTCGCTGTATTTCTTTTTGAACGCTCTGGAGCGGGACGGGCATGCGTGGCAATGGTATGCGGGATACGCGTGCTTGGCTCTGGGAGTGCTGACGAAGGGGCTGATTGCGCTGGCGTTTTCGGGCGGGGCAGCGTTTTTGTACCTGGCGGTGACCGGGGAGTGGCGGCGGTGGCGCGAGTTCCGGTTGGCGTCGGGACTGGCGTTATTTCTACTGATCGCTGCGCCGTGGCACATACTAGCGGGGCTGCGAAATACGGGTGGTCAGGGCGGACATGGATTCTTCTGGTTTTATTTTGTCAACGAACATTTTCTGAGATTTCTGGGGAGGCGGTACCCGCGAGATTACAACAAGCTTCCCTGGGCGCTTTATTGGTCTCTGCATCTGGTGTGGCTATTTCCATGGAGCTTGTATCTGCCCGCGGCGATCCGCACAATCATTGACGAACGCAGAGCGCTCCGGCGAAGTGATTTTGGCGCACGCACCCGATTGTTGTGCTGGACACTTTCGGGAGTGGTGCTGGTCTTCTTTGCGATATCAACCAACCAGGAATACTACACGTTCCCGGCATACTTCCCGTTGCTGATGCTGCTGGCGGATGGAATTGCGCAATGTGAATGGAGCGACTGCGGTTTCGGTGTGCGCAAGGGTTGGCTCAGAATCTCGGCGGGAGCGCTGGCGGTGGTGGGACTGGCTGCAAGTGCGACTTTGCTGACTCTTCTGTGGCAGTCGCGGCATCTGCCGTTTGCGCCCGACATTGGGATCGTGCTGGCGATGCACAATATGGATACGGACACGCTCTCGACGTCGCACGTGCTGGATTTGAGTTATGCGTCTTTTGCCGCGTTGCGTTTGCCGGCGGCCCTGGCAGCTGTTGCATTGATGATGGCTCCGCTGCTTTCTTTTCTTCTGCGGATTCGGCGTAGACACTACGCAGCGACGTGGGCACTGGCGGCGGGCATGGCGATTTTTCTGGTGGCGGCGCATATTGCGCTGGGACGATTTGGGCCGTATTTGTCGTCGAAGGATTTGGCGCGCGAGATTGCGGCGCGGGCGCGGCCAGAGGATCGAGTGATGATTTATGGCGATCAGGCCTTTGGATCGTCGTTGCTGTTTTATTTGCAACGGCCGGTGGAACTGGTGGAAGGGCGGACGACTTCAATGTGGTTTGGGTCGACGTTCCCGGATGCTCCGAAAATCTATTTGAGCGATGCGGATTTACAGCGGTACTGGACTGGACAGGAGCGGGTGTTCTTGTTTGTGCCCCCGCATCTGAAAGCGAAGGTGGATGCGCTTTTGCCGAGCAAGGTCGTGGTTGCGGAGATTTCGGGGAAGTACGTTTACAGCAACCGGCCCTAGAGTGGGGTTGCGATCTAGTTATAAATGGCGCTCTGTTAGACTTTGAAAATTCCTAACGAGGGAAAGAATCGATGAATGCAAAACGTGCGGCCGTTATGGCGGTTGCAGGATTTCTCGTGTTATTTGGATTCGTGATCGGGGCGGCTAAGGCCCAGTCGGGCGGAGCCGCGCAGGGCCCAGGCGCACCGGGAGCCAAGAAGGCAGAGGAACAATTCAAGAATATCCAGGTGCTCAAGGGAGTTCCGGCGGAGCAGATCTTTCCGACCATGCAGTTCATTACGGCATCGCTGGGGGTGGAATGCGAATTCTGTCATGTACAGAATGCGTTTGAAAAGGACGATAAGAAAAACAAGCAGACCGCGCGCAAGATGATGGAGATGATGTTTGCTATCAATAAAGATAGTTTCGAGGGGCACCGCGAGGTGACGTGCAATTCATGTCACCGCGGCAGTGCGAGTCCGCAGGCGATCCCGGCGGTCATGACTGAAGAGCCTAAAGAAGCGGCGCTCAAAGAACCTGTGGGGGAACCAAGGCCGGCTGACGCGAAGGAAAACACCGGACCATCGGGCGAGCAACTGCTCGAGAAATATGTGCAGGCGGTGGGCGGAGCGGCGGCGATCGACAAGGTTACCTCGCGGGTGATGAAAGGGACGATTGATTTTGGCGGGAAATCGCTGCCGATCGATATTTATTCGAAGGATCCGGAGAAGCGCATTTCGTTCACACACATGCCGGAGGGTGACAGCGTTACGGCATTCAATGGGAATGAGGGATGGCTGGGTACCCCGGGCCGGCCGTTGCGCGAGATGCACGGCAGCGATCTGGATGGGGCGTCGATTGACGCGGATCTGCACTTGGCCACGCATTTCAAGACAATGTTCAGCGAGGTGCGGGTGCGGGGTACGGAGAAAGTCGGCGACCATGAGGCCTACGTGGTGGTAGGCCAGCGCGAGGGCAAGCCTCCGATTCGCTTGTATTTTGACGAGCAGTCCGGATTACTGGCGCGGCTGGTGCGGTTCGGAGAGACCGCGCTGGGATGGCTGCCAACGCAGATCGATTACGCGGATTATCGTGACACCAATGGAGTGAAGATTCCGTACCGCTGGACGCTGGCGCGGCCCAGTGGCCGGTTCACGATCCAGGTGAGCGAGATGAAGCAGAATGTTCCGGTAGACGAGGCGAAGTTTGCCAAGCCGGCAGCAGAGGAGCAGAAGGGGCCAGCGAAATAATCTTCGCAGCATTGAGTGCTGAGAGTTCTCCAACAAGCGCAATCAACATGAGCAGGGACACTTCTCCGAAGGGTATCGGTCGTGGCTCACGTCCTGCTGTCTCAGGATGCAGCGCCGCTGGTCGCGGTCGTAACCGCCGCCGAGTTAGCCTCGATCGTGACTTCGACCTCGGCTCCCTGTTTGAGTTTTACTTTGTGCCCCTGAGCATCGGTCAGACTGTTCGGAACCCGAATTTCTCGATAAAGGTGATCGGCGCCTTCGACCGTGATCTGGGCTTTCTCGGGTTGGCCGGAACTGGGATGCGGGTGAATAACCTTTTCAACTTTCCCTGGGAGCGTAGTTGTCGCCTTTGACTGTTCGGTAGACACGACTGTGAACCCTCCACTTGCGCTGTGCGCGCTTCCACAAGCACACGCGATCCACACTATCGGATAGCTGCTGGAGCACACATTTTGTTGGCGCCTTCTTTTATAGGCAATCGGTGGAACACTGTAGGCGCATCGGCCTGGCACGGGCTCTGGTCCCTCGATCTCGACCTCAAGTTGTCTGACGACTTCCCCTTTTCGAGAGCCGATTCATAACAAAACCTGATAGGCACGATAAATAGTTTCGATTTCCGTGGTGGCTGCCGTGAACGTTACAGTGAGGCGGTCTTGGATTGTGTTCATCGCCAGTATCCGGAGGAGGACAAGGCGCAGGGACTGGATCTCTCCCAACACGGAGAAGAGGGCTATTATTGGGAGGCGTCGGCGTAGAGGCTGGCCGCGAGTTGTTGGGGCATTCTGACGCGGCGACAGCGTGAAGGACGCAGAACAGGACTTGACGACATTATGACGAAGATCGAGGCAGTCATTCAAAACTCTAAGCTGGAAGCGGTGAAAACCGCGCTGCAGGAGATCGGCGTCGAAGGCATGACTGTGATCGAGGTACGAGGGCACGGACGGCAGAAAGGGCATACCGAGGTTTACCGCGGGCGCGAGTACAGCGTGGATCTGATTCCCAAGACCAAGCTGGAGATGGTGCTGGCCGATGCGATGGTGGAGAAGGCAGTGCAGGCCATCCTGGGGGCGGCACGCACGGGAAAGATCGGCGACGGGAAGATTTTTCTGTCCCGTGTCGATGAGGCGATCCGCATTCGCAATGACGAGCGGGGTGAGGGAGCTCTGTAGGCGGTTGGACGCGAGCTTCCGCGAGGCTACGACAACAATTTCTACCGGGACGCGACCGGAACGGCATCTGACAGGCAGTGTTGAATTGGCCCTCCCCCCAGTGGCTAGTGTCGCAGGGGGTGAATTACATTCATGATGGCAGCGTCCTCATTGATCAGCGAACTACGGAGTTCCCTCAGCGACGAATCAGCGCGTATTCAGCGGGAGTTCGAAGCGTCCGGCGACGGGCGCGCGGCCGTGGCGCAACGCACACGGCTGGTGGAAGACATTCTTGCACGGCTGTGGCGCGATATCGTTTCGCCTGACGCGGCCAAGCCTGCCAACTTTGCGCTTGTGGCCACGGGAGGTTTCGGCCGCGGATGGCTGTTTCCTTATTCCGATATTGATCTGCTTTTTCTTTTTGGGGACCGCGAGGCCGAGAAAGCGTTCAAAGATCCAGTTCGCCGCTTTTCACAGGAATTGTGGGACCTGCGGCTGAAGCTGAGTCCGGCGTCGCGGATGTTGAGCGAGTGCGACCGCTTCGACGCCAGCAATACTGAGTTTACCATTTCTCTTCTCGACTGCCGCTATCTTGCAGGCGATCACGACCTGTTCCGGCGGCTGCATGACAAGGTAATCCCCAAGCTCGTGATGCGGGAATCCAAGGCTCTGTTGCAGGGGCTGGCAGAGGTCACGCGGGAGAGGCATGCGAAGTATGGGATGACGCTTTACCACCTGGAACCGAATTTGAAGGAGGCGCCGGGCGGGTTGCGCGACTGCAATGTGGCCTGCTGGCTTGCGCTCATATCGGCGATGGACAAGCTGCACGACTGGCCGGATGCGAGTTCGCTGCGGGCTCCAGTGCGCAAGCAACTGGAGGCAGCGCTGGACTTTCTAATGTCGGCGCGATGCTTTCTTCACTTCCGGCATGGGCGGGACGACAACACGTTGAGCTGGGAGGCGCAGGACGAAGCAGCGACGAGGAAAATTGGAGCCGGGGAATCAGCAGAACTCTCGGCCGCGGACTGGATGCGGATTTATTTCGGGCACGCGCGCGCCGTCCAGCGCAGCGTGACGCAACTGCTGGAAGAAATTCCGGAAGCTTGGTCGGCGCTGTACCGGCAGGTGCAGAGCTGGCGGTCGCGGCTTACGACGCCGGATTTTTCCGTGGTGGATGGGCTCATCTTTCTGCAGCAGCCCTCGGCGCTGCAGGATCCTGAAGTGTTGCTGCGGTTGTTCCATTTCATGGCACACCACGGACTGAAATTGAGCGCGACCACCGAGTACCGCATCGAGCAGGCGCTTCCGGCACTGGCGTCGATGCCGCCACGGGGAGCGGAGCTCTGGCTCTACCTGCAAGAGACGTTGCTGCAACCGCATGCGGCGGACGCGCTTCGCGCCATGCATTCGCTGCGGTTGTTGACGCTCCTGCTGCCGGAACTCAAGCTCATCGACTCGCTGGTGGTGCGCGATTTCTATCATCGCTTCACAGTGGACGAGCATTCATTTCTGGCAATCGAGAGCCTGCACCGGCTGAAGCAGTCGCAGTCGGAGTGGGACAAACGCTACGCGGAACTGCTCGGCGAACTGGAAAATCCGGAGTTGCTATATCTAGCCTTGTTGCTGCACGACACGGGAAAGGGCGTACCCGGCGGCAATCACGTGGAGGCCAGCCTGGACATTGCGAGCCGTGCCATGGACCGGCTGGACGTTGATCCGAAAGAGCGGGCGGACGTTCAGTTCTTGATCGGCAGTCACCTGGAGATGTCGGCGGCACTGCGGCGCGACATTTTCAATCCGGAGACGGTGGCGACATTTGCCGACAAAGTAGGAACGCCGGAGCGCTTGAAGATGCTGTGCCTGCTGACTTATGCCGACATCAAGGCGGTGAATCCGGAAGCGTTGACGCCGTGGAAGGCGGAGAACGTTTGGCAGCTCTACATGGGGGCCGAGAATTACCTGAACCGCAGCGCCGACCAGCGGGTGCATGCAGATGTGAATGATGAAAAGCTGGCGCGGCTGCGGTCGCTGGCACCGGTCACCAGCAGCAAGTTCAAGGAGTTTCTGGAGGGATTTCCTCAGAGGTATTTGCTGGTGCATTCCGCGGAAGAAGTGATGCGGCACATGGGGATGGCCGACGAACTGGGCGAAGACCCGGTGCAGGTTGAGTTGAAGCGCGGACGGCACTGGTATGAGCTGACACTGGTAACCAGAGACCGGCCGTTTCTGTTTGCCAAGCTGGCGGGCGTGCTGGCGGCATGGGAGATGAACATTGTGAAGGCCAACGCGTTCTCGAATGAGGCGGGGACCGTGGTCGATACGCTCTACTTTACGGACCGATTTCGGACGCTGGAGCTGAATCTTTCGGAGTGGGAGCGGTTCAAGCGCAGTGTGACGGATGTGCTTCTCGGCCAGGCTGATCTGGAGAAGATGCTGCGGGACCGGCAACGTGCGGAGAAGGGCACGATCGCGAAAGTAAAAGTGGAAACGAAGATTGAGTTTGATGATTCGTGCTCGTCGACAAGCACGATGGTGCAGGTGATTACGCAGGATCGTCCGCGGCTGCTGCACCGAATTGCGTCGTGCCTGTCGGATCAGGAGTGCAATATTGAGATTGCTTTGATTGACACTGAGGGGCAGATGGCGATTGATACGTTTTATCTGACGTCGGGTGGAGCGAAGCTTAAGGCGGAGCATTGTCGGCGGGTGGAGAAGGCGTTGGTGGAGCAGTTGCGAGGGGCGTAGCGTTGCGACCAATTATTCGATCAGGACAGCGGGAACGAGTTCGTTGAACTGGCCCTTCCATCGATCAAGCGCTTAGTACGTGCCGCAGTTCGTCCTGATTCATCAGTGCTCGACGATGGGGCCCGTAGGGACCTCTGACAGTAGCCCGCCGTTTCAAGCGGCGGGTACGTACCTCCTTAACCACCTCCGTGCCGGAGGCACGGCTGAAACCATCCTTGACTCCATGCGCTTTTCAGTCGTGCGGAGATGCCAAAATCATCATGCATGGGATGCCACTCTTCCAATCGCCCATTCTTACTGCGTCGAAAACTTGAACACCGTCTTCTGGTGGAATGTCTCGCCCGGCTTCAGGATTGTTGTTGGAAAATCCGGGTGATTCGGCGAATCCGGAAAGTGCTGGGTTTCGAGGCAGAATCCGTAGCGGCGTTTGTAGACGTGGCCTTGCTTTCCCGTGACGGTGCCGTCGAGGAAGTTTCCCGTATAGAACTGGACCCCGGGTTGCGTGGTGGAGACCTCCAGTACGCGGCCGCTGGTAGGTTCGTACATGCGCGCGGCTAGCGTGAGGCCGCCGCCTTTGCGGTTGATGACCCAGTTGTGATCGTAGCCGTGGGCAAGGACCATCTGGTCGTAGGGGTCGTCGATGCGGGCACCGACTCTGGTCGACTTCGTGAAATCGAGAGGCGTTCCTTTGACGGGGCGGAGTTCGCCGGTGGGGATGAGATTCTTGTCGACCGGAGTGAATCGGTCGGCATTGAGCATGAGTTCGTGATTCAGAATGTCGCTGGCGCCTTCTCCCGCCAAATTGAAATAACTGTGCTGGCTGAGATTGATGGGCGTGGCCTTGTCGGTGGTGGCTTCGTAGTCGATGACGAGTTCGTTGTCGTTGGTCAGCGTATAGGTGACTCTGACCTTCAGATTTCCGGGCCAGCCGTCGTCGCCGTCTTTGCTGAGGTAGGTAAAGGTGACGCCCGCCTTGCCTTTCAGGGGTTCGCCATCCCAAACAACTTTGTTGAAAGTCTTGTCGACGCCGCCGTGCAGCGTGTTGGGGCCGTCGTTCTTGGGCAGAGTGTATGTCTTGCCATCGAGGATGAAAGTGCCGTTGGCGATGCGGTTGGCATAGCGGCCGACAACTGCGCCGATGTATGGAGGATTCGGAATGTAGCCGTCGAGGTTCTCATGGCCGAGGACGATATCAGCGAACTGGCCTTTGCGGTCGGGAACACGAACAGAAAGAATGATGCCGCCGTAACTCATCGCATCCACTTCGACACCGTTTGCGTTTGTTAGCGTATACAAGTTGACGGGCCTCCCGTCCCGCGTGCCAAAAGGTTTTTGCTGAACTGCTTGCTCATGTCTTTTGCCGGCCTGCGCGAGGGCGAGTCCGCCGATCGACAGGCTGAGCAGGACGGTAACGCATACGGTCGTCAGGGGTCTTGGCATCATGCCGGAAAGTGTACTACGAGGACCGGGTTCGTGCCGTCCGAGCCTCGATCTGCAGTCAAGCAAAGTCGTGCAATGCATCACTTCTTATACGGCCACTGCGCTTTGGTGAACAGCGCTCCATCGATCCAAATAGTCTGTCCGCTGATGAACGATGCACCCTTGCTGGCGAGAAAAACGACCGTGGGTGCGATGTCGGAGGCCGTGCCCACGCGCCCCAAGGGGGTCAGCTTGGACCATGTGCCAGCGTAGTCTGGGTCCTCCGCTCGGGTGCGCTCGGACTCAATCGATCCGGGTGCAATGCAGTTTACCCGTATTCCATAAGGACCCAGCTCAACAGCAGCCTCTTTGGTGAGCATCTCAATTCCGCCCTTGCTCGCTGTGTAGGCCACCAGAGACGGGAACGCGAGTTTGTTGCAACCCGAGCCCAGGTTCACGATCGAACCTCCTCCGTGGTCTTTCATGTACTTCGCGGCCTGTTGCGTGCACAGGAAGCAACCTTTCAGGTTGGTGTCGACGACCAGATCCCATTCTTCCTCAGTCACGTCGAGAAGCGGTTTCCAGGTCTGTACTCCGGCATTGTTGACCAAGAGATCGAGCTGCCCGAAAGCGCCGATCACGCGGTCGAACATCGCCGTCACCTGGCTGCTGGAGCGGATGTCGGCCTCAATGGGGAGCACGTTATTGCGAAGCCCGTCGGCTTGCAGGGCGCGAATCTCAGCTACGGTCGCATCCACCATGGGCGCCGGATCGTTGTAGTAGTTCACCGCAATGCGGTATCCATTCCGCGCCAACTCCAGGGCAATTTCCTTTCCGATTCCCCGGCTGGCCCCAGTTACCAGAGCTGTCTGGCCCTGCAGCATAGTCACCTCGCTGGACTTCATTATGGCGGAAGCTTACTACGGGAAGCGGGTCTAAAAGGCGTGATCGATTGAAGGCATACCCTTCCTTTCCGTGCCACTGTCAATTGCGTCTTCCCGGCACAGCCGTCTTCAATTCCACCTGGCACCGGCAGGAATCGCATAGCGTACTCCCTCGCAGGTCAATCCACTCTACGGCGTGGGAGGAGGCCATGACGCAGCGGTAGTCCTGGCAGTGGCGCAAATCCAGGGTGTGGCCCAACTCGTGGATGGATTCTTTAAGGAGACGCTGGTTGAGCAAGGCGTCATCCCGGTCGAGGCCGTAGAACTCCTGGCGCAGGCGGTAAGTGGAAACGAGCGCGCACGGGCCTGCCATTTGGGCTTCTCCGAAGACGTATTTCAGTATGGGGATGTAGAGATCGAGGTCGGCAACGGCCAGCAAACGCCAGTCTTGCGGGCGCACGAGAGCCTGCATGCGCTGCAGGATTTCGGAGGAATGATATTGCTGGCGCTCGGCGTGGTATGCCGGGGCCGGATCGAGCTCGATGGGAAAAATCTCACAGGCAACCGATAGACACTGGGGAATGGCGGCGCGCAAGTTCCGCAGGAGTGAGACGTCCACCTTACCGACCGGGAGCAGATGCACCATGTTCATTCAGACCAGGCTCACTCAGGCAGCTTCATCTCGCGTCGTTTATTGAGCTGCATCGAGCTTCGTCAATGAGTTTCCACCGGAGAGCGGCTCCAGCCGTAGCGCTTGAGTTTGTGATGGAGCGTGACGCGGTCGATGTCGAGGATCTCGGCGGCGCGGCTCTGGTTGCCGCCGCAGTCTTCAAGGATACGGAGGATGTGGGCGCGCTCTATTTCGTCCAGACTCTTACCAGCGGCAGCGAGCGCGGGCTGCGACTTAAAGATGAAGTCCTGTTCGCGAAGCTCGGGCTCCTGCGCGACGACCATGGCTCGCTCTACCGCGTTTTCAAGCTCCCGCACGTTGCCCATCCAAGGCTGCTGCTGCAACTGGTCCATGGCGGTGGGCGAAATGCGCGTGACGTGCTTGTTCATGGCGAGGGCAAACTTGCGCACGAAGTGTTCGACGAGCGGCGGAATGTCTTCCCGGCGCTCGCGCAACGCGGGTAGCTCGATGCGGAAAACGTTGAGCCGATAAAAAAGATCGGGACGAAACGTGCCCTCTTCGATCATGTTTTCGAGATTCTTGTTGGTGGCGGCCACGCAGCGGAAATCGACTTTGATGACTTGGTTGCCGCCGACGCGGGTGATCTCGCGCTCTTGCAGGACTCGCAGCAGGTCGGTCTGCGTCTTCAGGCTGATGTCACCGATTTCGTCGAGAAATACGGTGCCGCCTTCGGCGATTTCGAATTTTCCCTTCTTGCGGTATTGCGCGCCGGTGAAGGCGCCTTTTTCATGGCCAAACAACTCGCTTTCGAGCAGCGTCTCGGTCAGGGCGCCGCAGTGGATGACCACCAACGGATGGAAGCGACGCATGCTAGCGGCGTGAATGGCGCGAACCACCAGCTCTTTGCCGGTTCCGCTCTCGCCGGTGATCAAGACGTTGGCATCGGTGGGGCCGACGGTTTCAATGGCTTCGAATACTTTGCGCATCGCCGAACTCTGTCCCACGAGTTCGCCGGGACGCGTGATTTCGGCGACGGTCGCGCGCAGTTGAACGTTTTCCTTTTCCGCTCGGTGATGGGCAAGAGCTTTTTTTACCAGATGGGCGATCTCGTCGGGGTCGAGCGGCTTGCTGACATAGTCATAGGCACCGTTCTTCAGGGCTGCGACTGCGGTTTCGACCGAGGCGTATCCAGTCATCATGATGACGATAAGGTCGGGATCCATCTCGTGGAGGCGGCGCTGCAGTTCGATGCCGTCGGTACCGCGCATCTTGATGTCGAGCAAGACCAGGTCCCACTTATTCTCGGCCATGCGGGTGAGCGCGTCGCTTGCGCTTTCGGCGGTTCCGATTTCGTATCCTTCCTCCCGAAACCACTTCCCAAGAGAGTCGCGGACGCTGAGTTCGTCGTCGACGATCAGTAATTTGCCTTGTGTTTCCACCTTTGATCACCTCCCGCTAGCGTTCGCGGCAATTTCGTTTTCCTGGGACGGCGCAATTCTTTCGGCGTCCGCTTCCCAGGGCAGAGTTACGGTAAAAGTGGTGCCACGGCCGGCCTCCGACTGCACTTCAATGCTTCCGTTGTGGCGCTCAAGAATGCTGTGGCTAATGGCTAGGCCCAGCCCCACGCCGCGTCCGGTCTCTTTCGTGGTGAGGAAGGGCTCAAAGATGCGCGGCAGGATTTCGGGCGGAATGCCGGAACCGTCGTCGCGCACCACGATGCGGCCTTGGTTGGGTTCGCGGTTGCGACTGGTTGTGATCCACAGATTGCCTCCTTGCGGCATGGCGTCCAGGGCATTCATGACCAGCGCGAGGAGCACCTGCTCGATCTGGGCGGCGTCGCACAGGACCGGGGGCAACTCGAGATCGAGTTGTGGTTGTACGTGAATGCCCGCGAGATCCAATTGGTGTTGCACCAGGCGCAAGGTGCGGTCGACGACCTGGTTCAGGTTGGTCGCTTGCAGGTTCATGGGCGTGGTGCGGGAAAAAGTGAGGAGATTCCTGACCAGATCGCCGCAGCGGCGGCTCTCGGAGGCGATGAGGTCGAGGGAGTCGCAGATTTCCTGGCGATGATTGCGGCCAGCGTCGTCGCGGTCGATCCACTTGCGCAGCAGCTTGGCGTAGGTGAGGATGCCCGAGAGCGGATTGTTGATCTCATGCGCGAGCACGGCGGCCATCTTGCCGATGGAGGCCATCTTCTCGGTGTGCAGCGCATGCTCGTGGGCGCGCTTAAGTTCCCGGGTCTTTTGCTCGACGCGCTGTTCGAGCGTATGGGTCCAGGCGACGTTCTCGTTGTGCTCCGAGTACAACTGACGACTCATGTCGTTGAAAGAGCTGGCGAGGTCACCGATTTCGTCCTTGGAGTGCACTTCAATCTGATAGCCCAACCCGCCCGCGGCGAGGCGTTCGGTGCCGCGTTCCAGCGCCTTCACCGGCCGTCCGACCACTTGCCAGACAAAGAACCAGCTAAGGAGGGCGATCAGCAGCAAGGCGCAGCCAGTGTACGCAATCATGCGGCGGCTGCTTTCAGCCAGTTGGACGTCGGCCTTGGCGAGAGAAAGATTGGTGTCGAGTACCCCAAGGATCCGCTGCTCCGCGGGATGCGCATGGCAGGCGGCGTTGGAGCACGCCGGCTGATTCTCGATCGGAGTGATGATGCCGAGGATGCGGGCTCTCGCGGCATTGCGATAAATGCGGAAGCGGTCGGGGCGATTCAGGCGGGCCAAAGGTTGAGACTGGGCGTGGCAGGCATAGCAGGCCTCGGCGGTCTTATCGACAACGTGGTTCTCTTCGACTGAATCGGTGGTATAGGTGATTCTGCCTTCTTGGTCGAAGATGCGGATCTTCTCCACTCCGGGCTCAGCCGCCATGGTCTGGATCGAGTGATATAGACCTTCTCGATCGTTGCGCAACATGTACTCGGTGGTGCTGTGGTGGATGACGTCGCTGATGCGTTCCGCGCTGAGCAGAGTATTTTGTTCCAGATGTTGGCGGTGCAGGCGGACGTTGAGATAGCCGAGCAGAGCGAAGATCACAATCATCGCGCCGAGCAAAAGTATGTTCAGCTTGGCGCTTAGAGTAAGAGTCAGGCGCAGCCAGCGACCGCGAGTTGGTTCAGTCTCCGACATTGTCCAATACCGGGGAAACCTCCGGCACAGCGGAGCCGAACTCCGGTAGCGGCTCCTGAGCGATTTCCACTCCGGGGAAGATGGGCAAATACTTCACCGCCAACCCGAAGAGGGCGAAGCCGGCGGCAATGATTGAGCCGGTGACGGCCAACTCGGTCCATTTGGGGAAGTAGCGCACCCCCGTGGAACCTTCGAATCCCGTAATACTCACGTTCATGCGGTTGGTAATGAAACCGAGAACGACGAGCACGGCGGCAAAGTAGAGCCCGTTGGCGCTGGATCGCACTCTGGGCTGCAATAACAGGAACAAAGGCAGAATGATGCAGAGTGCGATCTCCAGCCAGAACAGGTACATCTCGTATCCCGGTTGCAGCGCCAGCTTGAGGGCGCCGCGGTTCGCCAGGTCTTCAAAGCGGAGGATCGCATACACTCCCAGCACCACCACCAGAACACGGCCGAGTTCCTGCAGGACGGGCAGTTCCAGTTGCAATCCGAAATGTTTGGAACTCATGGACGATTCGAAGATGGTCATGGCCAATCCCACTGCGATGGCGGAGAGAAAGAAGAACACCGGCAGCAACGGGCTGTACCACAAGGGGTACAGTTTTTCAGGAACGATCAGATACAGCGTGCCGAGAGAAGACTGATGCAGCGTGGAGAGAATCACGCCGCAGATCACCAGGGGAATCAGAATGGCGCGAACTACCTTTAACGGCTTTTGCAGGTTAAAGCGTTCCAGCACAATGGGCGAGAATTCGAGCGCGAGCACCGTGGTATAAAGCATGACGCAGTACGCCACTTCGAACATCACGGAATGGGGATTCCGCATGATCAGCGGATGCCATATGTTGTACGGCTTGCCCAAGTCGAACATCAGAGCTGCGCAGACCAGGATATAGCCGAGGAATGCGGTGAGAATCGTAGGCCGGATGATGGAGTGCAGGCGCTTGATGTTGAGAATGTGGACGGCGGCGGTGAGCGTGAATCCACCGGCGGCCAGCATCACGCCGCAGAGGACGTCAAAGCTGATCCAGATGCCCCAGGGGAATTGATCGCTGAGGTGCGTAGAGGCGCCGAGACCCTGAGTGAAGCGGATGAAGGTGGCGTAGAGGCCGGCGGCCATCAAGAAAAAGAAAACCAGCTTCCAGAAGGTGAGCTTGAACGTCGTGGTGCGGGCCATTATGGCTTCCTCCCATTCTTGTGGGCTGTCTTCGGACCGGTCCATTTGCCGGTCGACGGATCGCGGCCTTCGGCCGAGGCTACTTCTTCGCGGCGGTGCGTGATCCACCAGATGCCGCCCAGCACCATTCCGCCCAGAGGAACGAAGTCGGGAATGTGGGACAGGACACGGTAGGTGAGCATGGGCATGGGATCTTTGGAGAGATTAGAGCGATAGCCAAAGGTCTCGAACGGAACGGCGGAGAGCAGCAGGACCGACGTGCCGCCCACTTCCTCGAGCCCGTAAATGTGGTCCACATAGTTGCCCGGATTGTCGCGAATCCGTTTCTGGGCCTCGGCGATCAAGTCGTCGCGTTCCCCGAACTTAGTGGCGCCGGTGGGACAGATTTCCGCGCAGGCAGTCGGTTTTCCCTGGGCCACGCGGTCCGGGCACATGGTGCACTTCTGCACCTTGGGAACGAGCTTGCCCCATTCGTATTTGGGGACGCTGAAGGGGCACGCAACCATACAGTAGCGGCAGCCCATGCACTTCGACGCGTCGTAGGTGACTGGACCGAGCGCAGTCTTCTGGAGAGCGCCGACGGGACAAACGGAAGCGCAGGAAGGCTCGGTGCAATTCATGCACAAGCGGCGCATAAATCTGTCGCCGCGCGTGAGCACGACGGTCATTTTGTGTTCGGACTGTATCTGTTCGGCGGCGATGGCGTCGTCGTAAGGAAGTTTGTTTTGGCTGGCGCAGGCCTGTTCGCATTGCTTGCACCCGATGCAGACCGTGGAATCGTATAAGAGTGCTTTGCTCATGAAGTTTTTCTCCGCGCGTGGCTGTGCGAGCCGAAGATCCGCCCGGAAATCCTTTCGACCGACGCCTGAGCTGAATGAGGAAGGAGGGAGCGATTACCGGCGTAAACCGCAGACGGGAATCGCACCTGCACAAGCTGCTTACCTCATCAGATCGGCGGCTGTCGCGAAATTCAGCAGCTTCAGACAGCTAAGATTCTCAACAACCCGGAGTTTCTCAGCCGTGACCCGCGTCACTTCTGCGCGTGACTCTGGTCAACAGGCTTCTGTAGTGCGGGATTGACGCGTGGAGCGTTGTTTTTTACAGCAGCATGGTGATGCGGATCGCATCAGTAGCCTGAATTACGTCAAGTTGTTCAAAGCAAGTCAGTTCGCCGCTCCTGCCCGTCGGGACTTCCGTGGGCGGCCCTTTCCCTGCTGCGATCTTCATCATCAATCGATGCTGCATTTTTCCTCACGCTTTGCGGCGGGAAGAATCTACATTTCGCTATCTCATTCACACTGTTGGGGATGCACTCGTGGCACCGCGTGTTCCGAACCGGCGATTGGCTCTGGTCTGACGATTGCTTTTAGGAAAGGTGTGAGTGACCCAGAAGTGAAAGGGAACTCCGGGCGAGGTGGGTTATGACAGTCATCATGGTATTACTGACATTCGCAATTTTCCTACTGATTGATTACGTTCGTGGCCAGAAACACCTGGCGAAGCAGCCCGTTCTTCGGACAGTTGCACCTGAGACAGCGTCGCGCGTCGTTCCGGCAATGGTTGCAGGCTTCCAGGTTCCAGAGAACGTGCGTTATCACGCCGGGCACACTTGGGCGCTGAGCGAGAGCCGCGAACTGGTGCGAGTGGGTATGGACGATTTCGCATCGAAACTGGTGGGAAAGATCGAGAGTATTGCCCTACCGCAGCGCGGACGATGGGTTCGCCAGGGGCAGAAGATCTGGACCATCTTCCGCGACGGCAAATCGGTCGATATGGTTTCGCCGATCGAGGGCACCGTGACGGCCATCAACGAGGCCGTGATGAAAGATCCTGAACTGGCGCGAAAGGATCCTTACGGAGATGGCTGGCTGCTGACCGTGCAGGCTCCCGACTCGAAGATCAACTTCCGCAACCTGATGGGCGGCACGCTGGCGCGATTGTTTACGGAAGAGTCCGCCCTGCAGCTGCAGAACAGATTCCCGATGGCGGTGGGCGCGCTGGCGCAGGATGGCGGCGTCGCGGTCGATGATATTACCGCGCACCTGCCCGATGAGGACTGGGCCACGTTGACGAAAGAATTCTTCCTTTCGTAGAACGCGGTCGAGGCTGGCCTCGCCCGACCTCTCCATGAATCGCCGCCCGGGGTTGATCCCGGGCGGCCTTCTTTTTGCTAGGGGGGAGGGAGTTAGTCGGACAAGACGTTTTCAGTGACAGGACGCGAAAAGGAACGAAAAATCCACGCGCCTAACACCACGGCGGAAGTCAGCATGATCACGCGCAGATACTGCGCGGCGGGCAAGGCGGCGTCACCGAAGATAGTGCGGAGCAGGCCGAAAGTCGCGCTGCTGGCGCACAGAGCAAAATACACGCGCTCTTTCGCGCAACGCGAAACACTCACCAGCCAAGCGAGGATGGACGCGACCACCAGGTAAATCATGATGAGAATAATATCGGCCGTTGCGCCGAAACCCTGGAGCAGAACGCCAGCTTTGGGCGAAGTGAAGCCGTGCATCGCAATCCCCAGGAAGACGAGGGAGTGAGCGAGGGCGATCAAGGCACGCTTGCGATTAGTGAGGATGCCGAACTCGTTCATACGATGATTGAGTTTCGCCTGTCACTCGTGAATTGGGGTGTGATCCGTCGTACCGCGACCTGTGATATCCATCACAGAAATGGCCAGAAAGAGCCTTCTGGCATGCGGCGATTCATGGTGGTACCATCGCGGGCGATATGACTACCCGGAGTTCAATTCTCGTCTCCCTCGCGCTCTTCCTGTTGACTCTTTTCCTGAATGCCGCAGGCCAGTCTCAGGCTGCGCCGTCCCATCCGATTGTGCTGCACGCGGCGCGCCTACTGGACGTTAAGACTGGGCGCATGGTCAAGCCGGCGGAGATCCTGGTGCAGGGCGAACGCATCGTCGAGGTCGGGACATCGGTCAAGCATCCCCCCGGTGCGGAAGTGATCGACTTGGGGGATCGCACGCTCCTTCCCGGGCTGATTGATGCGCACATTCATCTTTTTCTCCATCCCGGTGCGGAAGACTTGCAGACCGTGCAGGAATCGGTGCCGCAGCGCACAATCACGGCTACGCTGGCGGCGGGCGACGACCTGATGGCGGGCTTCACTGCGGAGCGCGATATGGGGACCGAGGGCGCGGGGTCAGCCGACACGGCAGTGCGCAACGCGATTGATGAAGGCCGCATTCCGGGGCCGCGATTGCGCATCAGCGGGAATGCGATCAACATCCTCGGCGGCCACGAGGACGCTCTCGGCTACAACCCTGAGCAGCATGTTCTGCCCAACGCGAACTATGCCAACAGCGCGGACGAACTGATCGCAGTGATGCGCCAGCAGTTCAAAGAGGGCGCCGACTTTATCAAGATTTATGAGACTGGGGCAGATTCGGTTCGGGATGGAAAATTCACGACCGTGTATCAGTACACCGAAGCGCAACTGGAAGCAGCAGTGAAAGAAGCGGCGCGTGTGGGCAAACGCGTCGCGGTGCATGCCACCGGCGAGCCGGGAACGCTCTACGCCGCGCAGTCGGGAGTGATTTCCATTGACCATGCCGATCAGTTGAGCGACGAGACCATGCGCCTGATGAAGGAAAAGCAGATCTTCGCGGTGCCGACTTTCACCATCTTCGAATACTTTGCCGATCACGCGGCGACGCCAGAGCAGGGCGCGCGCGAACATCAGATGCTCGAGGTAAAGGCGCAGGAATTTAAGAAGCAGATTGCGGCGGGCGTGCCGATGGCCGTCGGATCCGACGTAGGGCCCTTCCCTCACGGCACGCAGGCGCGCGAGTTTGTGCTGATGGTGAAATACGGCATGTCGCCGCTGGCCGTACTGCAGGCGGATCTGCTGCATGGAGCAAAGCTGCTGGGGTGGGATGGGCAGATCGGAGCACTGGAACCCGGGTATCTGGCAGACATAATCGCGGCGCCCGGCGATCCTCTTCAGGAAATCGGAGTATTGCAGAACGTAGGGTTCGTGATGAAAGGCGGCGTGGTTTATAAGAAGTGAACGCCTGTGCTCAACAGAGGTAAAGGGTCGGCCCAGTCGTGCAAAAGAGTGCACAACCCCCTGCGATTCTCATTAGAAACAGAAGCTAGATTGTGGGCAGCTTGCCGCGATTCTAATGTTGGGTGCGTGGACGCCCGATTGCGCCTTCCTAAGTGCTACGCCAACCTCGGCGGGCACTTATGACCTTCCGCAAATTCTCTGAGTTCTTCCGCTTGAGCGCCAGTGTGCTGCTCGTGTGCGGTGCCTGTCCGGCAGTGCATGGCCAAGCCCTGCTTGCATCAGCGCCGGCTCCAGACGCGCCCACCCCGTTTGTCGAGGCTCCAGCTCCAACTCTGGTACAGGCAGTGCCCTCGAGCGTGAGCGAGGAACCTAGATTCTGGGACAAACAGAATTGCGCGTTATTCGTCGCCGCAGCAACTTTGAATGGCGCGGACTTCGCCGTGACTCGCGCCAATCTGCAGAGTGGCGGGCAGGAATTGAATCCGGTAGTTCGCATCTTCGGCCGCTCCACTCCGGGCCTCGCCGTGAACTTTGTCGGCGAAACTGTGGGAGTGATCAGTCTCAGCTACTTCTTTCACAAGACGGGCCACCACAGGCTGGAACGGATCGTTTCCGTGGCCAACATCGGAAGCTCCGCCGGCGCGGTGAGCTACGGACTGACGCATCGCTAGGCCGGGGTTTGAACCCTCGAACGCTTGTAGGGCGACACAATCGTAAGGCGTACGCTGTTTTTGGGTTTGAACAAAGTAAAAGGCCGCGCCCGTGGGCGCGGCCTTTGATTTGAGGAAAGCCGCCATACCGGCGCCTTTCGGCTGATTGGTTAAAAGCGGATGCGGCCACCGATCTCGATCTGTCGATTGCCGCCGATCGGTGGCGCCTGCGCTGATCCCAACAGATTGCCGAAGGTGCCGGGAGAGTAGAGCGCCATCCCCTGAGGATCCAGGAACTGGTCGTGGTTCAAGACGTTAGCGAACACGCCCTGCAATTCCAGGCTGATGCCTTCCGTCACTCGAATGTTCTTCTTGATGGAGAGATCCAGATTCCAGTATGCCAAGCCCGTGAGTCCACCAAAGCCGCCGTCTCTGGTATCCACACCAAGAATCGGGTTACGGTAGTTGTTGAAGGCGGCAGACGGATCTTTGAAGATATTGATGGGGTAACCGCCGGTGCCGACGCCGTTTGAGCCCGCGGTAAAATAGGCATGCCCGCTTTGGATGGGTCCAATCGGGATGGCATTTTCGTTGTCGAAGAAGCTGGCTGCGTCCCCTGCGCCGAAAGCCTGGCCATCTCCGTTGGTGGTGCTGACCTCGATCGGCTGACCGCTGCCTGCGGCAAATACGGTCCCAAACGTCCAGCCACCCAGGGCGCGTCCCACAAGTCCTGACTGTCCCTTGAAAAATGGTGGCGAGTATACCAGGAACATGGTGTACACGAACTTCCGGTCGAACGCCTGTTTGCCATACATCAACGCTAAATTGTAGGGATCATCCGGAGTAATTTCGCTGCTGGCCTGGACCACCGCTCCAGTCCCTAGGGCCTTGGACCAGGTAAAGTTCGACTGCATGGTCAAACCTTTCCAATCCGTCAGCTTGACGGTCGCGAAACCCGCGTTGTAGTTGCCGTAGCCGACGCTAGCGTTAACGGCAACCCCTGACGTGAGCTGACCGCTACAGCCGACCTCAGCTCCGGTCGGGCAGTTGATGGGCGTGTTCATCATGGTGCGAGGAAAATTAAACCCGCCGTTGTCCAAGTCGCTCCACAGGCTCCAGACATTCGAGAAGGTGAGATTACCAGTGGCGGTTTTGGCGGCGCCTTCTTTCGCCACCATAGCCGCCGTGCAACTCGTAAATCCGGTGCAGTAGCCCGTGCCCGCGAGTGCCGTCTCGAAGAACGGTTGTGGCGTCACCGCACCCGCATTGGCCGCACAGCCCCCGCCGCCCATGCCCGCGAGGCCACCGCAGTATTGCAGCACAACGTTAGCGTATGCGTTCTTAAACTGCTGGCCGCCCTGCGTCATCATGTAGGGAACGGCGTTGATGTTGATCGGCTGATACTCGTGCGTGATTCTGCGCCCAATGTAGCCGAATTCCAGGGTAACTTTGCGAGATAACTGGCGCTGAACCGTGAAGTCGAACGAGTCCACCACGTTGGGCCGGAAGTTCGGATCGAGAGACTCGCCGGCGCCAGCAGAAATCGCGTTGATGCCGGGATAATCCGGCTGCACAAGAGTTTGACTGGGAAGCGGGATCGGGGCGGTGAGACCATCTGTACCTATGCGGAAGGCATTGGCTGCGGTGGCGGAACCGGTTGAGCCGCACGTGCCGTTGCTGAGATTATCGAAGCACTGCACTGGTTGGATAAGGCCAGTGCCGAGCAACGGTACCAGTACCAGGTCAACGCCATTCAGGCGTCCATATACTCGGCCGTAGCCGCCGCGAATCACAGTGTCTTCATGACCGAAAACTCTGCCAGCAAAGGAATCGCTGTCAAAGTGCGGACTCCAAGCGGCAGCAACGCGTGGGCTGAATGAGCCGTAGAACGGATTGTAGGGGTACTTTAGCCCGCCGGCGGTATTGCCCACCAAGGCAAACCCTACTTCGGGATTGTAGACTTGGCCCAGCAGCGCAGCGCGCTCACGAGCCTTTAGATACGCCTCAGCGCCAATCGGTTGATCTGATTGATCCACCAGTTCGACCTGTTTGCCAGTCGCTTCAACCGGCGGCATCTCCAGCGTCCAGCCCAGGCCGTAGGTCAGAGTGAACGTAGGCTTCATGTGCCAGGTGTCGCTGAAATACACGTTGTAATAGGGAATGGTGCTCTGGTCGGATGCGGGTGTCAGGGGCGGATTCAACGTCAAGTTTGCGCCCGTACGGGTATAGGCTACCTGCGAAGCCGAAACGATGCCCAATACAGCAGCGTAGTCGGCACCGCATGTCTTTGCGTAGCCGGTGCTGACCGTCTGACAGAATGGCACAGAAACGTCGCCCGCCCCGTGGGAGCCTTGTCCGAGCTGATACACAGGCTGGTAATTGATACCGCCGCCGTTATCCGTCCGTTGATGAAAGTTAAAGTTATGCTGGTAAATGCCGCCCACCTGGAACAGGTGGTTACCTTTCAGCATGGAAAGGTCATCGCGAAACATCTGATCGTGCCCATCCCAGAAACGGGTACGAGTCTGTTGCGTATTTACGTTGTAGGGAGCCAGATTCTGGGTTTCCGACTCGCCAGCATATACTTCGAGCGCTCCGCCCAATCCTGCTGACTGAATCGTGTCTCCGGCCCGGCTCCACGACCACCAGTTACGCAGGAAGCTGTAATGGATGTCATTGGTGGTGTTAGAGGTCAGGTTGGTGGTAAGCCCCGCCACGAGGAACCAAGCTTGTTGCGGATCACCGGACTGCGAGGCCGGGTTACCCGCCGTGTCGCCGCTAAAGAAGCCACCGATATCAACTTGGTCAGTGGTGGCATGCTTGAGGTTGAAGTAGCGATAGCTGGACATGAAATGCTCTTTGGCCGAAAAATCGTGGTCCACGCGTCCCACCATGAACTTACTGCTCTGCGGAATACCCACGTTGGCCGCGTATCCCAAAACGTTCGCTCCGTCACAGAGAGAGTTTGTGCAACTCGCATTCGAGGCTGGTTCATACTTCGACCACATTTGCTGGACAATTGAGTTGATCCCGAGTCCTCGAGGGTCAATGGTTGTCCCGGTGCCCGGGTAGATCGTGCCGTTGTAGGTGACCGCGGTCGGGTTCAGATTGTAAATTGTGCCAGTGCCTGGGTCCGTCAACAGTCCTAGTTGCATGGCTGGCGAGGGTACGTCTCTAAATATTGTCTGAGAGTTGGGAAAGCGGAAAGCTTCATAGTTGAAAAAGAAGTAGGTCTTGCCGCCCAGAACCTCTTTCGGGATAAGCGGCCCACCAACTGCCCCGCCAAACCGGCTGTAGTGGAAACTGGGAATCGGAGTGCCATTGAAGTTGTTATCCCAACTGTTCGACGACCAGTTGTTGTCTCGGTAGTATTCGTAAGCCGTCCCGTGATAGGCGTTGGTACCGCGCTTCGTCACTACCTTCACTTCGGCGCCAGCGGAACTATTGAAATCGGCGGTCTGGTTGGCCGTGTTTACCTTGAACTCCTCGACGCTGTCCTGCGGAGTGGGCAACACACCCGTTGCGCCCGCGGCCACTCCGAAGCTTTGATTGGCTATGCCTCCGGTTGGGTCCCCTGCATAGCTGGTCGTGTAGACGCTCATACTGCCGTCCATGTCGTTGGTGTTGTTGCCGCCATCCAGCGAGAAGTAGCTTTGATCGACGACCGCTCCCGCGACGCTGCCATCCGGGCTGACACCTGGTTGCAACGTCATGAAGGTACTGACGTCGCGGCCAAGACTCGGCAGGTTGTCGATGGCGATCGCTGTGATCGTGTTACCCACGGTGGCGTTCATCGTCTGCAACTCACTGCCGACCGCCGTCACTTCCACGACGACATTGCTGGTTCCGACTTGCAAGGACAAATTCGCCGTCGTGGCGACTCCGACCTGCACCGTGGTCTGGGTCTTGGTGGTGGAAAAGCCTTGCTTGCTGATGCTGAGTTCGTAGGGACCGGGGGCAACGTCGACGAAGATGTATCGTCCCGCCTCGTTCGTGGTGACCGTGCGCGATGTCTTGGTCGTGGAATCGGTCAGGGTGACCGTGGCGCCAGCCAC
>CABDXR010000353.1_pt1 | contig 47185 bp, 32 predicted proteins | sample 3421411 | NCBI WGS metagenome assembly CABDXR01 (sample SAMEA5534336, study PRJEB31848) | metagenome | biome: tundra; feature: field; material: soil | place: USA | collected 2013-05 | depth 0.15 m | reverse complement strand
TGCTCCACGATCGTGCCCGGCGTAAGGCCGTAGGCCGCGAGCCTTTGTGTGTCTAGCACTACTCGTATTTGCCTAGGCTGCCCCCCGATGATCCTGGTCTCAGAAACGTCGTTGAGCGGCTTCAGTAAATTTTCCAGCTCACCCGCGATTCGCCGCAGACGATATGAGTCATAGTCTTTTCCCCACAACGTCAGGGCCATAATCGGCACGTCATCAATCGATCGGACCTTGATGATCGGTTGTGAGACGCCGGGCGGGATGCGGTCGAAGTTGGAGTAGAGCTTGTTGTAGGTCTGTACGATCGCATCTTCTTCTTTGGCGCCCACGTAGAAACGCACAACCAGCATGCTCACACCGGGATGACTGATCGAGTAGATGTACTCAACACCCGGCACTTCGCGCAGTAACTTCTCCATGGGAAGGCTGACGCGCTGTGCGACCTCGTCCGCCGATGCACCTGGCATCTGAACAAAAACGTCGAGCATGGGTACCACGATCTGGGGCTCTTCTTCCCGTGGGGTCTTGAGAATGCTGAAAGCGCCCAGAAGCAGCGCAGCGACGATCACCAGCGGTGTCAGTTTCGAATCAATGAAACTGTGGGCAATGCGACCGGCCAAGCGCAAGCCTTTCGGGGGCGGCATCGCCGATTTGGATTTGCTATCAGCCATTACTGGACCTCAATGCGCTTGCCATTCAGGTCGACTGCACCCGGTTTGACCACAAGCTGCTCGCCATCCTGGAGGCCCGCCAGCACTTCGACTTCGGCCCCGGATGGCTTCCCCAAAGTGATGTAGTGCAGGCTGGCAACCTTGTTTTGGTCCAGCACATAAATGCCCTGTAGTTGGCCGCGTTCGACTACCGCCGAGCGCGGAATCATAAGCGCCTGCCGCTCGCCACGAGAGAACTGGGCCCGCCCGAAGAGCCCCGAACGTAGCCGTGTGTCTGTGGGGAGCTCGATCTTCACCAGGAACGTGCGACTCGCGGGGTCCGCGGCTGGGACGATTTGCACAACCTTGCCCTTCAGACCCAAGTTTTCGAGGGCATCGATGACGACCGAAACCTGCTCTCCTGTTCGTACATACTGGAGATCGTTCTCGTTGACGGTGGCCTCTAGTCGATAGCGGCGCACGTCCTCGACGGTGAAGATCGGCACGCCGGGTGAAGCCAGCGTGCCGGAATCGGCTTTCTTCTCCGTTACCACGCCGTCGAATGGGGCCCGAATCCGCGTGTAATCCAGGGACGTGCGTGCCTGGCTCAATGCTGCCTGCGCCTGGGCTTGCCCAGCTTTTGCCATATCGCGACGCGCGAGAGCCGCTTGTTGACGGGCTTTCACTTCGTCGAACTCCTGCGGACTCACGGATTTCTTTTCGAAGAGAGTTTGATAGCGCTTCAACGTTGATTCCGTCAGGGCCAAGTCGGACTCTGCTCCGACCAGTTGCTGTTGGGCGGCAAGGTCGGCTGCGGTCGAGCGATCTACTGCAGCTCGCGGCTGGGAGTCGTCGATTACGGCGAGCACTTGACCGCGCTTAACGTGGTCTCCTTCGTGAGCCCGGATCTCGACGATGTTCCCCATCATTTGGCTGGCGGCGTCACTGGTTTGGGCGGCACGTACCGTCCCTACCGCTTCCAGCAAATCGGGCACTTTGGCCTGCTGCACGGCGAGCACGGGAATGTTCCGCACGGTTTCCGGCGAAGGAGCCGTGCGGGTTTTCTCGTTCGAGCAGCCGGCGAGGCTAACAACCGCGAGCAGCACCAAAAACGAAAGTCTGCGTTTGGTATTCATACGATTCATGGCATCACCACGGGAGATTGCGGATTCAAGCTTCCGCTCGCCAACTCCAGGTTGGCGTAGCTGGTCTGGAAGTGATAAACGGCCTCCCAGTAGTCGGTCTGGCTGCGGCGCGCCGCATCTTCAGCGCCCAACAAATCGGTAATCGTGGTCAGTCCGCTGTCGTAGCGGTCCTGGTTGATGCGCAGACTCTCCTGTGCCTGGGCGATTGCCGCTCGGGCCACTTCGATCTGCTGCCGGTTGGCGTCGGTCTCGTAGTAGGCCCGCCTGACTTCGAGGCGAACTCCGTCGCTAGCTGCCTGCTTCATCGCCACGACCTTTTCTTCGAGGGCTCGCTGCCGGGAGAGTTCCGCCCGTTTTGCACCGCCTTGAAAGATGTCGAATTGCACTTCGATCCCGCCCAGCCAGTTGTTGCCCCCGCCACCGGCGACGAACGTAGGGTTATCCATTTCCCAGCCTGCAAAGGCGTTCACCCGAGGACCAAATGACGACTTGGCCGCCGACACGCTCTGCCGCTGGGCCGCCTCCTCGGAGACGATCCTCTTCAAGTCGGGGCGATTTGCGAGTGCCTGCTTCTCGACTTCCCCAAGTACAGGGGCGGGAAGCGTGCGCTCAGCCAACGCTTCGGTAGTCTGGAACGGAGAATCAAGCGGCACGCCCATCGCCGTGTTTAGCTGTGCCCGCGCCACTTCCAAAGTATTCCTGGCCCGGATCACTTCCTGCTGTCGCGCTGCCATGCGAACCTTCGCCGTCAGCAGATCCGACTCTACAGTCAGCCCGCTGTCGAATCGCGCCTGACTACGCTCCATGATCGAGTTGGCAGTGTTGGCCGACTGGTCGGCAACTTCCAGTTCCTTGGCTGCCAATAGAACGTCGTAGTAGGAACTGACCACCCGGAAGACAATCTCCTGATCCGTGCGGTCCAATTGATGTTCTACAGCCTCGTTCATCTGTTTTGCCTGATTGATGCCGTGCCAGCTCGCGAATGAGTCGAAAAGGTTCCAGCTCCCTCCAAACCGCGTGGCGAAGTTGCCGAAGGGCAGAGGTGAGTTCAGTTTGTTCAGTGCGAAGTCTGCGGTGGTGAAGCGCTGCTGCCGTAGCTTGCTGCCGAACACGTAAACCGGATCATCGCCGCGAGTCGCTGTCTCGGAAAAACTCAAGTGAGGCATTAGGAACGAGCGGGCCTCACGAATTCCCGCCGAGGCAGCTTTTGTGTCTGCGATAGCTGCCTTGCGCAGAGGATTTTTCTCCAGCGCGATGGTCACTGCCTGCTGCAGAGTAAGCGACGAAGGCTGGGCCTCTTGCTGAGCCGAAACCGGCACACAAGCTAGCCACAGCGTAGCGACGCTCAGAACCACTTTGAACAAGCCTTTCAACCTTGCACTCCCGCGGCCTGAGCTGGCTTCATCCATTCAGTCTTGTCTTCAACGATTTCGTAAGTTGTATGAAAACTCGCGGTCTTCTGCACCATCGCCCCAACCGAGCAATACTTTTCCTCGGAGAGACGGATAGCCTCCCCCAGCGCCGCCACGTCAAGTTCAAAACCGGTGACCACATGGTGGATTCGCACTGCCGTGAACACCTGTGGCGGGCGTTCCGTTTGATCGGCTTCGACCCGCACCTCGTACCCGGTGACTTTTTGGTGATACTTCTGGCGGAGGATGGTCACGACATCGAACGCGGTACATCCCGCCAGCCCGGCGGCGACAAGTTCAATCGGCTTTGGTCCGGTGCCTCCGGCTGCATCGTCTAACAGCAGGTGATGGCCGCTTCCGGTCTGGGCCACAAATTGGCGCTGCTGCTTAAGTGGTTGAGTCAGTTCGACTTTGGCTGTGATCATGATTGCCTCCTGCTGCTCGTATCACCAAGCACACGAATAAATGCAGGAAGTTGGATTTTGTTACAGAGAAAATCGGCCGGAACCTAGTGGCCGTAAGGAGGGCTACTACTTCAGTCTGACCACCGCGAGGGCCTGTTCGTAATTCTTCAGCAGTTGCTTGCGGAGCCGGACCGCCTTTTTACTCGCGGGGCACTCCGCCGGGGACGTTCGGTACTGCTCAATGGTCGCTTCAAGACTGGAGAGGAACGCCTTGCACGGTTCGCAGCCGCCCAGGTGGCGCTCCAGTTCCTCACAAAGCGAGTCATCCAGCTGCTCGTCAAGATAGTTCGAGAGTTCAGCAAACATCGCCTTGCAGCGGGCGGGTCTGGGCTGTTCGTTGCGTGGCTGTTCTTGGGAAGACACTCGCGAAGCGGCGACCGCCCTTCCCGCACCCCGTTTCAACCCTTTCATCAATTCCTTCCGGACAAACAACCTCGCACGATGTAGACGAACTCGTACTGTTCCAGAGCGTAGCCCTGTGATCTCTGCGACCTCTTCGTCGGTCAGCCCCTCCATATCCCGCAGCACCAAAACAATGCGGTATTGTGGCGGTAGCTGCTGAATGGCGCCGCGCAAACGACCCGCTTCTTCACTCCGGATGGCAAACGCTTCGGGGTTAATGCTCCCGTCGGTTCCCATCTGCTCAAGTTCCTTCCGATCCGGCATGAGTTCTTCGAGAGAGAGATCTGGATTGGGAGCGAACTTGCTCCGGCGCCGACTCATCAGACAGCGATTCTTTGCCACTTTATAGAGCCACACCACGAGCGCTTTGGGGCTGTCGAATTTGGGCAGGTGAGGAACCGACTTGAGCAGTACCTCTTGCATGGTGTCTTCCGCGTCCTCGCGCTGGCCGCAGACCCGCATGCTGAAGGAGAACACGGTATTTTGCAGTAGAGCCAGCGCCTGCTCCAAAGCGTCGTCGTCACCCCTCTGCAAGAGTTGCACGGCTTGTTCTATCTCAGAGCGCATTGCCGTAAATGTAGCACGGCACACTTCTGGCTAGCTTGATTCTGAATTTGGGGCTGTTGAGTTTGGGCAGCGTTCAGTCGTTCAGGATCCTTTGATCCATCTCCTCGACACCTCGAAGCGGGCGATTGCAGTAGCGGATTGTGTTGTTATGCCCGAAATGAAAATCGGCGGTGAACCAAGTGTTCGGCATAAATCTCTTTGAACTCCCTGGCGATGTGATCTCCTCTCATTGGTACTTTGCACTTCGCTGGGGATGAGCCCGTGGCAGTGCATCGGGAGCCGCAAGCTCTTGTTGTGGCTGAGCCGCGCTTGGAGTCTCGGGTGCTGCTTGCCGTTCGCTGGCAAACCAAGTACCCAAGAAGAAGCCCAATGCAAGGGCGGCACTGGCAACCACAGGCAACCAAGTTGCCCAGACATGCTTTTCCAGCCTACCAAGTGAATCGTCGATCTGTTGTGCTCTTGCAGTCATGCTCCGAAGGAGCGAGTCATTGGCGCTTCTGATTTTAGCCATCACTCCGCCGTCAGGGTGAGCCACTTCCCGGAGCAAGTTCACAAGTTGCGTTTGGACGGAGTCCATTTCAGAGCAAGACTGGCCAAGCGCTCTGGCGGTATCCGGCAGGCCGGTTTGCTGAAAACACTGGCGCAGGCTTTCTCCCAATAGCTTCGCAATTCGAGGCGGGTCCAAACCATCCTGCAATTCCTTTGGCAATTGCTCAATGCGTGATTCGAGTTGTGATGTGTATCTTGCAATTCGTTTCTCGACTTCATGGGCTTGCAACACAGAACTTTCTAGAATCTTCCGCAAAGACTTCCGCTCTGCGGCGATCTCAGCAGGCGTTTCTCGGGTGAGCAGCGCGAGGATGCCCATTGCTTCCAGTATCCGGAGCATCTCGTCGTTTGGGCTGAGTGTGCGTGTGTGAGCGATGACCCTGTAGTATTCCGCCTGCCGTTCAGCAGGCACCAGTCCTGCCAGTTCATCGAACAGGGTCTGGCCTTCCGAGTCCACACTGGCTTCATTGAAGAGTTCCTGATCGGCGCTCATGGGAGAAACATCTCCTTTGCCCGGTCGAACTCGTAGAAGAGCCGCCGTCGATAGCTCTCGGCGCGCATCACGATTGAGGCGCGCTTCAGTTCGTTGATTGCATTCTGCCTTGTGGCAACCTGGCCAAGGCGGATACCGTGTTGCCGTGCTGGGTTTTCCAGTTCTGCCAGACGAAATTCCATTCGAATCACGGTCGGCGACAGCGCTTCGCGGAAACGAATTGCTTGCTCAGCGGAATCCCAATAGCTGAAGTCTGACTGGGGACTTGTCGCATTCTGGACAATCAGATACTGCACCCGTTCCTGCAGTCGGTTTGCCCACGCAAGGACGCTCTCAACGCTTGCCGGGTCTGGCGTGACAACGCCCACAGCAGTGAAGCGCGCACCGGTGACCGCAACATCCTCATACATCGCGTCGAACCAATCACTCGCTACTTGCCCCGAACCGGCTCCCATGTCGGCGAGGATGATCGCCGCGCCGGATTCGAGATGATCTACGAACGCATCGAGACCGGCTGGCGTGTGAATATTCACCTTGGCTACTGACCCGTTGAAGAAGTGCTTGAGCGAACCCCGTGCCTTGTTTTCCGTATCGAGGTCGAGCAGAGTGAACGGAATCTCATTGGCTTCGAACCACTCAGCCAGGGCGACCATCAGGCCAGTTTTGCCAACTCCGCCTTTGCCACCCATGGTGAAAACGACTCGTTTGGTCTTTGGTTGGGCGTTCATCGCGATCCTCCTTGGCCGACGAGTTTCAACGGTTCGCTTTCTTCGAAGTGAAAGTGCTTGGGTTTTGCCTTCTGCTCGATTGGCTTCGCTTTGAGCGCTGCAATTCGGGAGGCAACGTCTTCGGGATTCATGCGGGTGGTCACGGACGATTTCGGTTCGAGCGGTGGTAGTTCGTACTGCACCTGCTTCCGGTGTTTGGCGCGAACCTTGATGAAGGAGTGAATCGTGCTGACTGCCACGTCGAGGCCGACCCGCTCGTGAAGAATGCGAACGATGTCGCGATACGTGCAACCCTTGCGCCGCAATTGGCGAATCAGTTCGCGGTGAGTTTCGAGTTTGGAGCGAGGTGATTTCTGCGGGATCGAATCCAGCAGGGAAACAAGAGTCGGGCCCATGATTTTCAGGCTCCTTTGCACCTGGCCATCACAGTCCGATAACAGTCCGATAACCCGTCTCCACAGTCCGATAAGTGCCCTAGAGCGCTATCCGTACCGTTTAGTGTCAATCAGTTACGAACTCTAGGACGACTTTCACGGCGGTAACACGGGTTCAAATCCCGTCGGGGACGCCAAATTAATACCTTATAGGAGGACTGTCTACTCTCTGTTTAACAAGATGCTCGGAAATCCTTGGGTTCCGTGAACCCTGATGATTGACGGTCGATGAGATTCGGAGGCTGAGTTTCCGCACCCGGATTAGTGCCGCTTGGCTGACCATCGGGGAGCCGGCGCCCGTCACTGACCACAGCCGTGTCTTCCGCGGCTGTGTTCAGCAGACGCTCGCCGGGTGAATAGTTGTTCGCAGACGAGACACCTGCGCACGTCGTGACCGACGACTGCAAATGCTTTCCCAATCTGGTCGGTGCGCGTGGAGCTCACTCTTCGTTGAGTCTTTTCGTCAGCAGTCATGTCGATCAGCAATGAGTCACGAAGGTATGCTGGCTTACCAGCGAAAAAACAAAAAGTCGGTATTGACAGCAAACGGTTTGCGGCTGCGGCGGGACACCCCTTTTTGACCACCGTGGCCAAAACTCCATGTTCCCCTGAGTTTCGTTCCGCTGCTGGCTGTTGGCGACGAACAGCGACGGGCGCGGGGAGAACCCGTACCCAACTTCCGGTTTGTCCGTCAACCGCACAGAATCTCGTCAAGTTCATGGTGCGGCATCATTTTTACTGTTGGGAATCATGCTGAGGCCGAGAGGGTTTCGCGAGCTAGTTTTTGATCCCCGCTGTCCAGTTGGCGATCACGGTGATCTCCTGACTGTGCGGATCGGGGCGGGAGTTGATGATGAAGTTTTGTCCGTCCGGCGAAACATCGTAGGCATTTCCCTGGTAAGAGAAGGTTTGCACTTTGCTCGTGAATAAGATGTGTGTCTTGCCGACATTGACCGTGGTTCCTTTCATTTCTACTTCGGTCTCCACCACGTTACTGTCCGCATCCGTGCAAAAAATGGCTTTCCCGTCCCTGCGCCAAAATCAGGGTGGTTCACAGGGGCAGGTGAGCACGGTCACGGTACGCTGTGAGTCCTAGCTAGGTGGTAACAGAAAATAAGACAAATTACCCTGATCTCAGAAGCTAACGACTCGGGCAAGAGAGCACACGAGCAACCTTCCGCCTGGGACCTCGTCAGTATCATCGAACGCGAACCTGGGTGGAAAGCTCGGTGGTCTCTCAAAGCGGCCGTCAACGAACTGAAGATGGCTTCAACCTCAAAGAAGGCATGGCGTGGGCCGAGTTTATCATTCCGGAAAAAACTTTGTCAGTTAACGCCCGCCGCACCCTACAATCATAGGCTCTATGGAACTAGGACTGGAAGGCAAGATCATCCTTATCACTGGCGGTGCCAGGGGAATAGGCGCGGAGATAGCGCGCGCCTGTGCGCGGGAGGGCGCAGTTCCTGTATTACTCGATCGCGACGCCGACGCCATTGCGGAATTGAAGGCCAATTTACGCGGGCAAGAGCTTCCGAGCGAGTCCATCTTGACGGACCTAACTGATGTCTCGAATAGCTGTCAAGCTATCCAAGACTTCGCTCGGCAGCATGGATGCATTGACGGGTTGGTGAATAATGCTGGCACGAACGACGGAGTGGGACTGGAGTACGGTACGCCGGAAGAGTTCGCAGCTTCTCTGCGTCGTAATCTCGTGCATTACTATACTGTAACCCAGACTGCGCTGCCCTTCTTGAAACAATCTCAAGGCGCAATCGTCAACATTTCTTCGAAGGTGGCGGTTACAGGGCAGGGCGGAACGTCCGGCTATGCTGCCGCGAAGGGTGCGATTCTGGAGCTAACGACGGACTGGGCCGCCGAATTAGCGAGTTACGGCATTCGAGTCAACACTGTCGTACCTGCCGAGGTGCGGACTGGTCAATATGAGAAGTGGTTGCAGAAGTTCGAGAATCCGCAGGAGAAACTGCGCGAGATCAGCGCCAGAATTCCGTTGGGAAAGCGGATGACTCAACCGAGCGAGATTGCGGATGCGGTCGTTCTGCTCCTATCTCCACGATCAACAATTACGGGGCAACAAATCTATGTGGACGGCGGGTACGTCCACCTGGATCGCGCGCTCACCTGAACTATGCATCGCCATCGTCGAACGCTGGTCAATGTCGCCCCAAAATCGGAATCACCTCGTCCGGACGAAGGTCGCTGTAGAAGGCCTGACGCCTCGTTTGCGGATCCTGCCAGTCGGCGTCGCGCCCTTCCAGCTTGTAGCGGAAACGGACCTTCTGCGGAACTACAAAGCTCAAGGCCGTATAGTCAATTTCGAGGTCTCGCGTGAGTGCGGGAAGACGAACATTCTCCTTGGCCAGGTAATGCTTGCGATCCGCGACGATCTCTTCCATGTGAACCGGTGGTGGTACCGCATTCACGTTCAGATGGTTCGGATCAATCATCTGTAGAACGCTGTCATTGGCAAACCAGAGCAGCCCGTCCGGTGATGTGGAAGCCATCGGCTGGAACGTGGCATGGGCGGGTTGGGCGCCGTCGAACACGTCGAATGTTCTGACGTTAATCTTTGTGTCCGGTATTCCTACCATCCTGCATTTCAGTATCAGGAATTGCGACGAATCCACATTGGGTGGAGAGCCAAATAGAACCGCGACGGTCTCTCACAACTGCATATGTCCTATCGCAGGGAAAGGCATTGCGAGAGTTCAGGGTCTGCACCTTCCCATCCTTCCAGCGGAAAAGTCCTTGCTTGGTTGCGCCCCACACCGACCCGTCGGCATCAACCACAAGGGACAAGACCGAGCCAGCGTCCCCACCTTGATTCAAAGAGGACCTTTCGAATCGGCCATCACGGTAGTGGGCCAAGTCACCATTGACGAGACCCAGCCAAATACCGCCTCTGGGATCGGCAGCCAGCGCAAGGGCTGTGTGGCCTGAGGGCATGGAAATCTCTTGGCTGACTTTCAGATCCTTAATGCGAATCAAGTAACAATGTCGGCCCTCCACTTGGGCCCAAACATCGTGAGCGGTATCTTCGGTCATCGCGACCACGATTCCCACTGGGCCGCCATCCGGCCACAAAATCGGGCGAAAGAATCCGTGATCGTATACTGTCAGTCCACCGTCCACGCCCACCCACAGCCTACCGGCGTGGTCTTCCAGCAGCGACGTAACATCCCGCCCGGGCATACCGTCGCGCGCGGAAGTTGACGAGAGGCTGTCATTCCGCAGGAATTCCAGGCCCCCTCGTTTCCCATCCATATCGTGCCATCGCGTGCCGCAAGTACGGAATTGACACGGTCGGCCGTCAATCCTTCGCGGACCGTGAAGCTGGCTACGCGAAGGTCACGAAGGCAATCAATACCCTTGGAAGTGACCACCCACAGGTTGCCTTCCCGATCCTGGTAGAAGTTTTCGACGGAGTCGCTCGACAGACCATCCGCACTCCGAAAGTGATCGGCCTTGCCGTCGTGAACGCGATAAATGCCGTCTTTCATGGTCCCAATCCAGAGTGTGTTATCGCGGTCGATCAGCAGCGCGGTGATATCCAAAGCGGTGCCGTCCATTCCGGGCACAACATAGCCCTTCGAGACCCCCTGGAGAGAATTGCTGCAGCCCTAATCCTTTTCCGGATCGCGCCATGCCGACCCAGAGAGTTGTGCCCTTTCCCGCAGCAAGGGCCGCTACTCCAGCGAGAACTCCCGTCTGCTTAAGCTCTTTGCTAAGGTAGGTGCTCAACGAGTCTGGTTTCCAGCGGCAGAGCGCATCCGAGCTTCCGATCCAAAGGTTCCCTTGCGTATGGCTGCCAAGGCGTTGACGTTGGGACAGGTTATTCCCGCGGGCCGCGGCTCCAGCCCTTGTTATTCACAATTCCTTTTCCCTCTCGTATCGTGACCAACTGGTTGGCAGGTATCCCGTTGTGGCGTTCGTGCAGACCGTCCGGCCAGTAAATGTCCAGGTCCACCACCTTGGATTCTCCAAGGCCGAAGTGCATACGAGGATCGTTGGACGAATAGTAGCTGGACTGACTCACTCTGGCCTGCGCCTGGACCTTGTTTCCGTGATGCACCAAAACCCGGGCCCCGATGGCGCTGCGATTGGATTTCACTCCCTCCAGTTGGATCTTGATCCAATTCTGTTTGCTCGTGAGGTCGTTTCGCAGCAACGACGGTGGTTCATTCATATTGACAATCAAAATGTCGATATCGCCGTCGTTGTCGAAGTCTCCAAAAGCACAACCTCGTCCTGAATGCGGTTCCGTGACGCCGGGCCCCGCCTCCTCCCCGAGTTCTTCAAACATCCCGTTTCCCAGGTTCCGGAAAAGGATGCGCGGTGTTTTGTAGGGATAGTCAGCCAGCTTGCGTTCAACCTCCGGATAAACGCTGCCAGTAACGATGAAAATATCTGGATATCCATCGTTGTCGAGATCGGCAACTCCGGTGCCCCAACTTACGAACCTGGTCTCAACCCCGATTTTTGCGGCCCGGGTCCGGTCATCGAAATTGCCTTTACCGTCGTTGCGGTAAATGCCGCAAGTGTCGCCCATGAAGTGCGTCTTGAATATATCCAGGTGTCCGTCGAGATCGTAGTCTCCGATGCCGACGCCCATTCCCGCCTGCTCCATGCCGTCGTCGCTCAATGCGACACCACGAACTACGCCTTCTTCTCGGAACGTTCCGTCATGGTTATTCATGAAAAGCAGACTGGGCGTCGAATCACACGCCACGAAGATGTCGGTCCATCCGTCTTCGTCAAAATCTGCTGCGACGACCGTCATTCCATAACTTTCGGTGGCGCTGGCAATTCCAGCTTCTTTACTGACGTCAGTGAAGGAGCCGTCTCCATTGTTCCGATACAGCAAGTGGCGTCCGGTGGGCAACCCGCGCGGACCGCAGTTTACCGGGATTCCCTTCCAGTTGCACGTCGAACCATCGCCGGGTACCGGAGCCTTTTCCAGATCGAATCGGATGTAATTGGATACGAACAGATCAAGGTGTCCATCGCGGTTGTAGTCAATGAAGCTACATCCGGCACCCCAACGCGTCTCAGGATTTAGCAACCCCGCCGCTTTGGTGACGTCGGTGAAAGTACCATCGCCGTTATTCCGATAGAGACGATTCTGTCCGAAGTAGGTACAGAAAATGTCTTCGAAACCATCGTTATTATAATCACCGATGCATACCCCGTTCGCCCATCCGGCTGCATGCAGGCCGGCACTCTCGGTCGCGTCGGTGAAAGTACCATCCCGATTGTTTTTGTAGAGTCGATTTGTGGCCGCAGCAGGTGCACCCTCCAGTCTGGTTCCACACAGCAAGAAGATGTCCATCCATCCGTCATTGTCGTAGTCAAGAAAAGCGCAGCCGCAGCCATTCGCTTCCAGGATGTACTTCTTCGATTCCACTCCTCCATAGATCGTGGGTTGGTGCAATCCGGCCGCCTTGGCTACATCCATGAAATGGGCATTGAAGGGACGTCCGGAACTCGCCGGACGAGCTTGCGCCTTCACACCTCGCGAGGCAATGCCCTGCTGTTGGCCGAAGGCAACAAGGTCGCTCGGAATCAGTAACGCACTTAAAGTACCTGTAACAAAAGAACGGCGTGTAATCTTCATAAAGCGGATTAGTTAGTTATTGTTAACTGCCGGAGTTTCTGCCTATGCAGGCCACGCTTTCATTACTCTTTGGGTGCCGTGCTTTCTGTTTGCTCAATGAGCTTGTATCGATCATGCTCGCTTTCTTCCCGGGTGGCTTTTTGACGAAGGTCTGCCAACTGCTGCAAAAGAGCTGGGAGTTCTTCTTTGTGCCCGGTCTTTCGCAATCCGACGATCAAGTGATAGAGGGCAACTTGATCATTCGGGTCATGTCGCAGGGACTCCCGCGATTCTTCGATCACAAGTTGATTCTTTCCTGCCTGTAAATACAATTTCGCCAGAGCATCGCGCGCGGCCACTAATCCGGGCTGGAGCTTTTTCGCTCGCTGGGCAGAAGCAACTGCGAGATTAAAATCAGGGCTGTCTACATCAGGATTCTTCAGCACGAGAATATCGGCCTGCACGTAAAGCAGAAGGGCATCGTCGGGCTTCTTGCTCAACTTGGCGCGAACCACCGACAGAGCTTTATCTAAGTCGTCCGTCTGTTCGGCCACCATTCCGCGCGCTGCTTCACTGAAAGAAAGGCGCGGGTCCAGTTGGTGGGCCTTCTCAAAGTCGGCCTCGGCATGATCGTAACCCGCAAGTTGCACGAAGAGAATTCCACGTGCAAGGTACAACGGAGCAGCATTGGGCTGCAGTCTCAGACCCGCGTTCATCATGTCGATGCCCACCTGAAACGATTGGTGCACAAATGAGAGATCAGCGAATTGGAGATACAGATCGATGTCCTGCGGATTCTGAACAATAGCTTGATGCAGGAGCTTCACCGCCTGCGGCGTGTCTTTCTGCTCTTCGTAGGCCTCTCCAGCCAGAGCGAGCACTTCCGAATCGGGCTGGCCCTGCAATGCAGGCCGAAGGGTCTCAATCGCATCCGCGGATTTTCCGATCGAAAGCTGCAATGCCGCCAACCGCAAGCGGTCGCGCTCGTCGTCGCCAGGCATCGCGATCAGTCTCTGAAGCACTGCGATCGCCTGTTCGTAGCGCTTGGTCTCCGCCAGGCAGATGCCGTACTGTCGCAGAGCTGCCGACTGCGATTCCAGTACTGAACCACTTTGCTCGAAATGAGACACAGCCTCCGGGCAATTCCGTTTCCGGGCGGCCAGTGCCCCCAGCATGGCATGCGCAGTCGGATCACTGGGAGAGAGCTTCAAAACATGCTGCAAAAGTGCAGAAGCTTCTTTGCCGCCCGCTTCATACTCGATTTGCGCCGCGCCTTCAAGTGCCGGCAAGTAATCCGACGATATCTTCAAAGCGTGCTGAAAAGAAACGAGAGCTTCCTTCTCGTGTCCATCACCCGAATAGGCCAATCCCTGCAGCGTCCAAAGTTGAGCATTTTCCGGAGACTGCCGCAATGCCGGTTCGAGAAGCTGTAATGCCTCGGCAAATCTTCTCGCTCGCAAAGCTTGCATTACCGCACCGGCCGGATCCCGGCTCGATTGAGCCAAGAGCGCGCTGACAGCGAGGAGTGCAGCCGTGCACACCGCGAGACGCAAAAGGCATCGCATGTTTGCTATTATCTCCGGCGCTTTGTTCGATCAATACTACATGTATCTGAACCGCTGCTTCGTCATCACGTCGGCCATGCCAAGAATGGATCGATACTATAAGCGTTGGATTGTCGTCAGATTCAGCGGTCTATCAAAACTTATGATCCACTAAATATAAATAAATCAATGTCATAGAAACATCATCTTCCTGGTAAGTGTTTTTGAATGTGAATCGGATGTTCGCATACAATTGTAACGATTCGACTTCTTTATTGACAAGGCAGCGCGCCGGATGGTAACAAATGCCACCCGGTGTTTATCGACCTCGTTGCCGGGCAACTGAGTGATACGAAGGAGCTTTACGAAGCCAGTGCCGATGTTTTTTTTAATTATCTCGAGGCGGCTTGCAGACCCGCGCGGAGGAATGGAATGCGCTATTGGTTCTTGTTGGCAATCATCGAACTCCTCACTACAACCATGATCGCCAGTGTGAAGGTGGAAAAAGCAGAGTACCGAGGGTGGCCCAACTGCTACCGCGTAAGCAATGGCGAGGTTGAGTTGATTGTGACGGCAGATGTGGGACCGCGGGTGATCCGGTTTGGCTTCATCGGAGGCCAGAACCTGTTTAAGGAGTACCCCGAACAACTCGGCGGCAGGGGAGAAGCGAAGTTTCAACTGCGCGGCGGCGACCGGGTTTGGAAAGCTCCCGAAGATCCTGTGGCGACCTGGGCTCCGGATAACGTGCCGGTGGAGATTCAGGTCACGGCCACCGGCCTGATCGCGCGGGCGCCGATCGAACCGCTGACGAAACTGCAAAAAGAAATTGAAGTCAGAATGGCGCCGTCGGGAACCAGCGTGACTCTGTGGCACCGAATCACGAACCATTCCTTCTTTACGCTGGAGTTCGCTCCCTGGGCGCTTACCATGATGGCGCAGGGAGGCACCGCGGTCTCCGGATTCCCTCCCCGCGGCCATCACCCCGCCAACCTGGAGGCTACCAATTCGCTCACGATGTGGGCGTATACGGATCTGTCGGATCCGCGCTGGAAATTCACCAAGAAATATCTCATGCTGCGCCAGGACCCCAACAATCACGAGGCCCAGAAACTGGGCATGTTCAATCCCGATACATGGGCGGCTTACGTACTGAATAACGAAGCGTTCGTAAAGAGAGCGAAGCCCGATCCCAGCAGGACTTATCCCGACTTTGGCGCCTCGTTCGAGACTTTCACCAACAACGAATTTCTCGAAATCGAATCCCTTGGCCCACTCAGCAACGTCGCTCCAGAGCAGACCGTCGAACTGGTCGAACATTGGGGGCTCTATCGCAATGTGTCGCTGAAGGAATGGAACGACGAGGAACTGGACCGGGTGCTGCTGCCGCTGGTTCAATCGGTGGGGACCGGCCAATAATGCCCGCCACGTTTCTTCTTCAAGCAGCGAACGGACGCCTCACGCTCGGCTCCATCGACTTGGTGATTATCGTTCTGTACTTCGCTCTGGTGATGGGACTTGGCTTTTATCTGAAGAAATTCACCAATACCGGCGAAGAGTTTTTTATGGCCGGACGCGAAATGACGGCCTGGGTCGCAGGTCTCAGCTTCATCTCGGCAAATCTCGGTTCACTGGAGATGATGGGGTACGCGGCGGCGACTTATCAGTACGGGATTCTCGTCGCCCATGCATACTGGATTGCTGCGATTCCTGCCATCCTGTTTCTCTCCCTGGTGATGATGCCGTTTTATTACATCTGCAAGACCCATTCGGTTCCCGGATATTTGAAGTTGCGCTACGGAGAAGGCGCACGTTCGCTCTCCGCGATTTCATTCGCGGTCATGACCATTCTGATGAGCGGCATCAACATGTATTCGATGGCTGTCATCATGAAGGTAATTCTGGGTTGGGACATTCATTTCAGCATTTGGATTTCCTCGCTGACAGTTGCCGTGTATGTGATGGCTGGCGGCCTTCTGTCTGCCATCTTCAACGAGGTGTTGCAGTTTTTTCTGATTTGGATTGGCTGCCTCGTCATCCCGGTGGTTGGCCTAGCCGAGACCGGGGGCTGGACCGGGATGGTACATCGCATCCAGACCAATTTTCCGGGTCAGGACTTTATCCACCTGTGGAGCACCACTGGTTCGTTCACCGCGAATCCCATGGGCGCGCACTGGACTGGAATTGTGTTCGGCTGGGGCCTGGCGATTTCGTTCGGATACTGGACGACGGATTTTCTCGTGGTCCAGCGCGTGATGGCTGCCAAAGACTTGCGCTCCGCACAGTTGGGTGCGGTGATCGGCGCTTTCTTCAAAATGATGGTGCCGCTCATCGTGATCCTTCCCGGCCTGCTCGCGCTTGCCGTTTTGCCGTTTCATCTGGTGCCGGAAAGCCAGGCTGGATTGCCGAACGTTCACACCTACAACGAAGCGTTGCCGCTGATGCTGGCGCGCTACTGCGGACCGGGCTTGCTGGGACTCGGCGTCACGGCTCTGGTGGCCGGCTTTATGTCTGGCATGGCCGGCAACGTCACGGCGTTTACCACGGTGTGGACCTACGATATCTATAAGCCGCTGTTTCGCAAAGACGCGCCGGATTCGCACTATGTCTCGATGGGCCGTTGGTGTTCGCTGCTCGGCGTCTTTGTGAGCATCGGCACGGCCTACCTGGTGATGGACTTTTCCAGCATCATCGTGTACGCGCAGGCCATTTTCGTCTTCTTCATCGTTCCCATGTTTGGAACCGTCATTCTGGGGATGCTCTGGAAGCGGACCACTCCGGCCGCCGGTTTCTGGGGATTGCTGGCCGGTATTCTTACTTCATTCACGCTCTGGCTGTGGGTAAAACTCGATCCGGGCGCGCTGCGCCACGTCGCGTTCTCCGAGCACGCGAAAGACATGGCCGAGAACATTTATCGCGCCATGTGGTCTTTGATCGCGAACGTGGTGGTGACGGTGGCAGTGAGTCTGGTGACCAAGCCCAAGCCCGATGACGAACTCAAGAACCTGGTTTATGGGCTGACCGAACTGGCTCCGGCCGGACAGTTCTCTTTCTTTCGGCGGCCGATCACATGGGCCGCCGCCGTCGGCGTTGCATTCCTGGTCTTGAACATTTATTTCTGGTGAGGTCCGTGATGGCAAAACACTTCATCTCGATCTGGTTTTTCATTGGGGCTCTGCTGGCAGTTTACGGAGCTCTGATTCTGGGCTCGGGAATCTATGGATTGTTCATTCCAGCCGCCACCGCGGTGGCCATGCCGCAACTCCACATCCCGATCTGGTGGGGCGCGGGAATGTTGCTGTTTGGTTTGGCGTACGCGATCCGTTTCAGGCCGAACCGCAAACAGAGTTAGTCCATCTTTGTGCCAGATTCAAATCTCTTCGAATCATGTCAGCGTGGATCGAGGCGCACGCAGCCGCCATATGCGAATGGTATTGCAAATTCTGCCGTACCGTCCCCACTGGGTCATTCGACGTGTAGCACAGGCACGGTCATTTCTGCGAGCAACGCCTTGGAAAGAACGACCGTATTTCCCTGCAATGATCCGTAGGAAGTCGAGCGCAAATTTCGGCCATTTGCAGGATGAAAATGGACGATGATGTCGGCAGCGAAGGGCTGACCTGCAGGCAAAGCGATGGTCACGTGCCATCCCGTTCCGGCAGACGCGGCTTGCGTGGACCAGGTAATCTGCCCAAAACGGGTCGGACAATTTTCCACCGCGATGCGCTGGTTCGCTGCGAACCAGGGTTTCGGAGCCGCTTTCTGCAGATGGACGCGAGCGTTGTCGTTTTCCTCGTAGCAGAGTATCCATCGCAACGCGAGCGTGGGTTGCAGCGTGCTGTTCACGACAGGGGACCACATCCAGGCCGCGCCTTCGCCGGCGCTGCCTCCGGGAAACAGCGCGTCCTCGGGCGCGAAACGGCTGCCGCTGTCCATTGCAAACGTAAGATTGGCATACAAGGTAAGCAGAAAAGGCCGGTAGTCGTCTTTGCGGATCCTGGCCGCCAGCGTGCCGTGCTCCATAAAGTTTGAGGTCGCAAGGGTTCCGCTGTCGACCGCATAAATACCGTCCGCCGCTTGATTCATTCCCAGGACTTCCTGGCCCGCAATCGTGCGATGCCGGAAGTGTCCTTCGTCGAGATCGGCGTCTCCCCAATCGGAGGTCCACCAATCCATCATGTAGCGGTGATTCTCATAGCTGGAAAGCTGCTCCGGCCGGCGCGTGGTATCGAAAGCCGAAAACGGAGTGATGCCGGCGCGCTTCAAGTCTTCGTTCCGGGCATTGAGCGTTTTCTTTAACGCGCTCTCGACATCGGCGCGCAATTCTTCCGCTTCTTTCGCAAAGCGCAACCCGGCCCCGGCCATCGCCTGGTCGCCGTGTTCGCTTCCCGCTTTCTGCAGGCAGCGGCCATGTTCCTTCAGCCCCCGCCAGATCCAGGCGGCATTTTGGTAGTAGTAAAGATGCGAATCCGGGTTGTCGTCGTCGGGATCTCCATTATCCGCCTCCGGCGATCCCCAGATCAGGCCGTGTCGCGGGTCGCTTGGCGGAAATGCGGCTTTCGTATACGCCCGGCGGGCGAGGACATAGTCGATCATGCGCTGCAATACCGGCAAGCGTCGCTGCAGCGCCTCGAAGTTGCCGCAATAGTCATAAGCCCGCGCCGAGTTTTGCAGAAACACGCCAACATTCACTGGCGCTTCGACCTGGTCCTGCACGTTGTACATGAAATTTCCGTCCGGCAGAACATACTTTTCGAGATAGTGCTGGAAGTGCGGTTCAACGCGGTCCACCTGGTTCCACAGTTGCTGCGCCCACACGAATTCGTAGTGCGACACCGGAAACAGCGCATGGCTGCGCTCCGGAATTTTTGTATAGGCTCCTTCGCCAATCTGATACGTGGGGTCCAGTCCGCGGTAACTGCAACGGGACAACACGATGCCCGCTTTCGCAGCCTGCAGCAGCCACGCGTCAGGAATTTCCACCTTCATCCGGGTGTCGAAGAAGTTGGTCCAGCGTTCCCACAGGCTGAGCACCGCCGTAAAGAATTCATTGACGCTGCCGTTCCAATAGCGGTCGACAACGCTGTCCGAGACGAGCGGCTCGCTGACGCGGTCGGCCGAGTGAAATGCCCCGGTCTCCGTGGGGTGCAGCGTGGCTCGAATTCTGCCGATCGGCCGCCGGTCCGCGGATTCCGAGAGCACCATCATCACTTCGTAGCCGACGCTGTTATCGGGATTCCAGACGCCAATGTCCGCCGCAGGCAGAAATCCACCCAGCATGGTTCGCTTGCTGTATCCGGGTTTGAGCGCATAAAGATAGGGAAGAGAGAGCAGGCGGAAGGGTTCGAACAGGCGCCCGTTCGTATCCGGCGCCCAGGAGGCCTGCGGATCATCACTGGTTTGGCGTGATTTTCCATCCGGCTCCAGCCATATCGACTTCAGCGCCCCCACGCCATCGTCGGAAACAAGAGTCCAGCCGGTATATTCCTTTCCCAGGCCTGCCAGATTTTCGTAGGACGGATCCTGGTCCGAATTCAGAATGTATTGGCCGAGCGTATCCGGCCCATTCGATATTTTCGCGGGCCGTTCGAATTTCACCGGGGAGGATTGCAGCACCTCGCGCGGCTTGATCTGGGAGAGATCTCCGATTTGCTTGGGAATGCGCGCCAGTTCTCGTTCAGCCGTCACGAAGACAAGAACTCCTTGGTGGGTTACGTGCTTTTCGAAAACCGCTGTCGGCGTGCCGTTATGCCACGGCAGGATGGCAAGCAGCTTCCAGCCGTAGACAGAATCGCCAACCTTGAGCTTCTTGCTTTCGCCCGCAACCGATGCTTCCACCAACTGGTACTCCATCTCGATGCGATGCACGGAGATCTTCGCCGCCAGCGCCTCGGCCTCTCCGGGAAGTAAGGCTGTGTACTGATTCAGGATCACCGGCAAGGGACGGGCCGAGCGCGCAGCCGAACCTTCGCGCTTCGCGTTTTGTGCCATCCCTGGAATACGCAATAGGGCCGCGCCCGAAACGCTGGCTGCAACACCTTTGATAAATGAGCGTCTTTTCATTGGAGTCGTTGTTCCGCCCTCATCGTCAGATTTGCCTACGTTTGCGTACTTCTACTCGATACCGCACAGAAAAACCTCAATGCCGAGTCCCTGGAATGCGGCCGCCTTCGCCCACAGCGCTTGATCGGCGGTTGCGGCGTCTTTGCCGTAGGCCACCTGGATGTGATTGGCCTTATGGCGTCCCATCATCTGGTTCCTGCTGACGCCGTGCAATACGGCATTCATCATCGGCCATTGCGGCGTCGTCTCGTTCCAGCGTCTCTCGACTTCGGCGCGCGGCAGATCGACCACGGTGGCCCGCCCCAGATCGGCAAGCAGTCTGTCCTTTTTCACATAGATCCGACTCCAGACAATTTCTCCCGGCTTGCTGACTCCCTTCAACGTTCCGCCGCCCAGCGGAAAATACATTGGGGGTTGGCGTTCGCTCACCGCTGCCTGATATCCATCAGCCAGGTGCTGCGCAGGAACCGCACCGGAGATCTGGAAGATCCAGACGAACTGGCCGTCATACTCTTCTCCGTAGCGCAAATCGTGCAGCGTGGTTTCCGGGTCGAGATCGAGTTTGCGCCAGACCCGATTGGTGACCAGTGCGTCGATGCCCGCGCATTCATCGACTTCATTGAAATGCGGCAGGGCATTCCCCGCATAGAGAACTTCGCCCGTGTCTGGGCTTGTGACCGGCGGCCGATCGACATTATTGAGCAACCCCTCGGCGAGGTCCGACGCCGGGCAAACGTCCTTCAGCCCCTGCTGATACTGGATGCCAATCGCGTCACATCCGAAATCCGCCGCGATTCGCAACGCGGCGATATACATTCGGCATTGTTCAAGAATTTGCCGGTCGGTCAGCTCCGTTTCTTCATTCCCACCGGTATGAAACGTCATCCGTTTCTCATCGAGCCATTGGCGGACTGCACGCGCTTCTTCGTCCGGCACACGGCGCATCGCCGCGTAGAGTGCAGCCTGGCTCAAACGCTCCTTGAACAGGCCCAGAGGATGCAGCAGTTCGTCGGGAACAATGGCGTTGTACATTCCCATGCATCCCTCGTCGAAAATTCCGAGGATCGCGGGTCGTCCCAACAATTCTTCGGCAATCTCCCGGCCTATTCTCTCGGGCGCCCGCAACCCAGAGGATGGTTGAAAAGGTCGGATGTGGGAGTCGTCGTGATGGATCTGTTTGCCCTCCAGCCATTGTTTGAGCCGAGAGACAAAATATTCATCGCGGAAGTCTTTGCTCCACAGGGTGCTGTAAGGAACTCCGGCTTTGGTCAGTCCTCCGTTCAGATTCAGCATTCCGACTAGGCCCGGCCAACGTCCGCTCCAGTTAGCGATCGTCAGAATCGGGCCGTGATGCCGAAGCAACCCGGGGAAGACGTGATGGCTGTATTGCCACACTGCCTCCGCGACAATCACCGGCGCATCCACGGGTATATGGGAAAAGACTTCAATCCCGTAGCGCTGGCTGTCGATAAATCCATGTTTTTTCTCTTCCGAATACGGGTGTGCCCTTTGCACGGAATAGCCAAGAGATTCGATCGCGGAGGTCAACTGCTTTTCCGCGAGCTCCTGCGCCGGCCAACACATTCGATTTGCTGAGGGTCGTAAGTCGCCACTTGCCACTAGAAAGATTTTATTTGTCTTATTTGCCATGAGTGCATGACCACCCGGGTGCAGTGTAGTCGAATTCCCGCTGGAGCGCCAATAGAAACGTTACGATTTTTTTCAGGACAAAGGTTTGAGAGACGATTCTTTGACGAGAAGCCGCTAGGAAATTTCTGCCAGCGCAGCAGTTGAGTTGCGTTCCCGCAACTCAGCGGGAAGCCTCAAATGTCTTGCTGTGGCATCGACTGCATCGTCGTGATTCATCAGATTGAGCAGTAGTCCGAATGCTTGTCGGCCCATCTCAAAGGTAGGTTGGGCAATCGCAGTGATGCTAGGACTGAAATATTTATTCCAAGCGTAATCGTCAAACCCAAGGACGCTCATTTGCCCTGGAATCTTGATCTTCTCCTCGTCAAGGGCCTGCATAAGTCCAAGCAAGAGCTTGTTGTTGCTCACCATTACGGCTGAAGGCCTGGTTTCCAGGCTGAGCAATTGCCGCGTCGCATCAAAGCCGTTCTCGATCTGCACTCCTCCGAGGATCAAATACTCGTCACGGATCGGCAGGTTGGCTTCCTGCATGGCTTTGCGAAATCCTTCCAGCCGGTCGCGATGGGGCGACAGGCTCATCAGGCCGACGATCATTGCGATCTGGCGGTGCCCCAGATCGAGCAGGTGGCGCGCTGCCTGATAACCCGCTTGGATATTGTCGGTACAAACGCTCCCCTCTCCCTTGGAAGCGGGCAGACGGTCCACGAAAATACAGGGAAGATGCAGCCGGAGAAGTGTCTCGTACGAATTGGAGTCACTGCAGCAGGCCAGTAGAACTCCGTCGACGCGGCGGGAAAAAAGAGCGAGCAAGTGATCGTTTTCGCGCGTGGCGTCTTCCTGCGAATCACATAGAAAAACGGCATATCCATGTGCCAGGGCCGCTTCCTCCACTCCGCGCACTACTTCTGGATAGAAAGCATTCGTGATATCCGGAACGACGACACCAATGGCGCGGGTGCGGCCTTTCTTTAAACTGCGCGCGATCTCATCTGGCTGATAATGAAGGGCCGACATCGCACGCAGGACTCGCTGTTTGCGGTCCTCACTAACTGGAACGTTCTCGTTGAGCACTGCCGAAACGGTAGATGTGGAGACTCCGGCGAGGCGCGCGACGTCTTTCATCGTGTATTTCTCGCGCTTCTTCATAGGGCTACAGTTATACCGTGCGCTCGCCGGGTTTGAGAAGAGCATTTCCAGGGGAATCTCGCTTCGACGGCGGGGTATCCCTGCAAATATCGAAACGTTTCGCTTGACGGAGAGCCGGCTGCGGGGTAAAAGCAAAACGGAGATCAACGGGAGGCGGACGCCGTGAAAGTGCTCTCGTGGGACCCAGCCGCGGAGTCAGTGAAAGGAAAATTTCAGGAGACCGGGCAGTTATGAGGCAAAGCATGGAAATTCTGAAGCATCATCCTGTAACCGGACGCCGCGAAGTACTGCGGAGTCTTGGCTTCCTGGCGGGCGCCTGCGTGACCGGACTCGCTGTGCCCAGGCTGGTCGGGCAAGCCGCCTCCTCGGGCGCACCGGGGTCTGTCGTTCGGGTGGGAACATTTACCCGGATTTACGATCCATCGATTGGCGAGAAACGGCCGTGGTACATCAACGACCACACCTTCATTTGCGCGGAAGATAGCCGGTGGCATCTGTTCGGCATTACGCATCAAGAGCCGGCCAACGCCCAGCAGGAAAAATTCTTCGCTCACGCCACCGCTCCCGATCTTCTGGGACCGTGGACGAAGCAGGCACCCGTCCTGCCGGTCGACGAAGCGATCGGTGAAACCATCGTCTGGGCGCCCTATGTGTTGCGACACGACGGCCTCTACTGGATGTTTTACTGTGCGGGAGGAAAGGAGCACGAGAAATATCACATCCACCTCGCGACCTCCGGCGATCTTTTTCAGTGGAAGCGTCATCCGGCAAACCCCATGGTGGTGGATGGTTATGACGCGCGCGATCCCATGGTGATGAAAAACGGGAATGAGTGGATTCTCTACTACGCCGCTACCAGCGAGCCGAAAGGCGGCAATCATACGGTGAAAGCAGCGACTAGCCAGGACCTGGCTCACTGGTTGCAGCCGGCAGAAGTGTTTCGGGATGCCGAAACCGGCACCTACGGCGGCCCCACGGAGTCGCCCTTTGTAGTCTCGCGAAGTGGAAAATATTTCTTATTCGTCTGCAGCAATCACGGATACAACGAGACGACAGTCTATGAGAGCGAAACGCCTTTTCACTGGACGGCCGAGAGGCAGGTTGCAAGGTTTCCCGCCCACGCTGCCGAGGTGATTCAAACCGCCGGCGGTAAGTGGTATGTCTCGCGCGCGGGATGGGGAGAAGGCGGCGTGTACTTGGCGGAACTTGTCTGGGAGAATTAATTCCATGCCACGAAATAGGAGAATCGCGGCCAGATCGCCGGGGCGCGTGCTCGAGTTCGGCATGTTCGGCGCGCTCTTCCTCGCCTCTGTGCTTGCCCCCGCGATGCTTGCCTCCGTGCAACCTGCTTCCGGCCAGGCTTCCACAATACAGAACATCGGAGAAGCTCTTCGGGCGAGCAACTACACGGCGGCGCTTCAGCTGATCGAGCCGGCGCTACGGGAATCTCCCAACGATCCTCGCCTGTGGAGCATGCAGGGCATGGCGCTCTCCGGCTTACGTCGCGCTCCCGAGGCGCTTGCGTCTTACAAACACGCGCTCAAGATCTCCCCGGACTATTTACCTGCGTTGGAGGGAGCGGCCCAGATCGAATATGAAGCGGACAACAAGAATGCGATCCCCTTGCTGCAGCAAATTTTGCGGGCCCGTCCTGATGACGCAACCAGCCACGCCATGCTCGGCACCATGGATTACAAGCGGGGAAATTGTCGTGATGCGGTTCTGCACTTCGACCGGAGCCAAAGCGTGCTTCAAAGTCAGCCGCTGGCGCTGCAACAATACGGATCCTGCCTGGCGAAGGTCGATCGCGTCGACGAGGCCGTGGCCGTCTTCCAGAAACTTGTGGAATCAAACCCAACGGATGCTGCCAGCCGGCGGAGGCTCGCCGCGCTGCAGCTAACCGCCAGGCGTCCCAAAGATGCGATGGCTACGCTGCAACCTTTGCTGCTGATAGATCCGTTAGACCCGCGTGTCGCCGAACTGGCATGCGCCGCTTACGAAGCCGACGGAAATACTCCGGAAGGGGTCAGTGTTCTGAATCGCGCGGTAGCCGCGAACCCGCGCGACATCGATCTGTACGTCGATCTGGCGCTGCTGGCTCTTGATCATCACTCTTTCGCCTCGGGAATCGAAGTGATGACCTCGGGATTGCAGGTTCTTCCGCAGGCCGGGCCGCTCTACCTGGAACGCGGCATCCTTTATGTCCAACTGGGAGAGTACGCCAAGGCCGAAGCTGATTTTGCAAAAGCGGGCGAGCTCGACCCTGGACAGTCGGTGAGTGAGATTGCGCGGGGCAAGCTCGCCGAACAGAACGGCAACCTGAAGGAGGCGCTGGAGACGATTGAGCGGGAGCTCCGCAAAAAGCCAAATGACGCTTTCCTGCTTTACATGCGGGCCGAGATTCTGGTGCAACAAGGCGTCAAGCCCGGCAGCCCGCAATTTCACCTGGCTCTTCAGTCGGCACGACAGGCGGTAAGTCGTCAACCCCAGATGATTCTTGCTCGCAACCTGCTCGGCACACTCTACATGAGCAAGGGAGATTTTCAGGCGGCTGCCGAGGAATCGCGGCAGGTTCTCAAAATTGATCCCGGCAACGAATCCGCGCTTTACCACCTCATTCTCGCGCTCCGAAGACAGGGAGACGAGGGCGAACTACCGGCGCTTTTGAAGCGGCTGGCGCAACTTCATGAAGCGGCAAACAAGGCGGCAGGGCCTCGAATTCCGGCGGGCGAGACTCCTGATGCTCCTCACTAGGCCGGTTGGGGTCATCGCCGCACGAAACGTTATGATATGGAACAGAGGACCCGCACCTGCGGGGTTTCCTCAGATTGTGGAGGCCATTTTATGGCCATTCGTTTGGTTATGAGGCGGGTTCACCCAATCCACGAATCGAAATAAATCGCAACGTTGCGATTGCAAAACGACAGTCCCGGCGCTATAGTGCTTGCAAGTTCCGGGACATGTGCGGCTAGCCGGAATCCGAGAAACTGAGGGGGGAACGATGAAACGTGCAAGCCTGACGGCAGGGATGCTTCTAATCGTGTTGTGCACGATGTGTTGGGCTCAATTTAGCAGCAGTGTGCAAGGAACAGTGCGGGACTCAACTGGAGCGGCAGTGGCAAAGGCGAAGGTCGCCCTGCGCGACTTGGGAACGGGAGTGGTGAGCCAGATTAACACCACTGGGGAGGGCTTCTACCGCTTTAACAGCCTTCCCATCGGCAGGTACACCGTGACCGTCACAGCTGACGGTTTCAAAACCGAGACGATCCAGGTGGAGGTAACAGCAAACCAATCGCGCGACGTCGACGTGACTCTGGGAGTGGCTGCGATCAGCCAATCGACGACCGTAGCGGCGGAAGCGGCGCTGGTCGATACCACCGAGACCCGCATTCACATGAGCATTGATGCGGAGAAGCTGCAAGACCTGCCGGTACTCAGCAATAACATCATCAGTCTGATGAGCATGGCTCCGGGCGTCGTCGGCAACAATGCTGACCAGGGCGACAACTTTACCAACGAATATTTTCCCGACATGAGCGCGAATGGCCGGAATTGGTCTGGGAACCAGTTCAATATTGACGGGCTGACGGTAACGAGCAACGTCACCACGGGAACTCTGAACTGGGCGCCCAACCCGGATTCGGTCGAAGAACTAACGGTTGAAACCAACACGTTCAAGGTCGACCAGGGCTTTGGCAGTTCAATGGTCGTCAATATGGTCACCAAGTCCGGGACCAATCAGTTTCACGGCAGCGGAAAATATCTGTTCAACGATCAACACATGTGGGCGGCGACGCACTTCACCGATCCCACCGTCGGTTACGCACCCTTTCAGAAGCACGACATCAGCGGAACATTTGGCGGGCCGATCGTGAAGGGAAAAACATTTTTCTTTGCCTCGGTGGAGACGCTGCGCTCTCTGACCTCGTCGGGCAAACAGGCCACGACCTTTGAAAGTCCGCAGTTTGTCGCCTGGGCGCAGCAGAATTTCCCCGGGACGATCGGCACCACGGTCCTGTCGAATTATCCCGTCGTAGGTTTGAACAACATCAGCGTCAACAGCCTGGCCTCCGACTATTTCGGATCCAGTTGCGGGACTTCGAGTACGTACAACATTCCCTGCGACATGCCGGTAATTATGAACGGCACTTACGATCAGAGCCCCTATCGCAATGGCGTGCAGTATTCGTTGCGGGGCGATCAATATCTGAACGGCGGCAAGGACAGGATTTTTGGAAGCTATTTGAACATGGACGAAGGCGACCAGAATGCCGCCATCCGGAAGAGCTTCGCTTCCGTGAATTCCACCACTTCATGGGCGGCGCAAGCCAGCTGGACGCACACCTTCTCGGCCAACATGGTCAACGAATTCGGCTTCTTCGCCGACCACGTCTTCGGCTGGAGCACGAAATCGGCTCCGTTTTCGGTCCCCAGCATCACCGTCGCAGGAGTCGGTTTGACCATTGATCCCGGCTGGTCCGGGCTGTACGCGCAGCACAACTATAACTGGCGCGATGTGGTGAGCTGGGTACACGGCTCGCATTCGTTTCACATTGGCGGCGGCGTATTCCGCGATGACGATACGGCCGATTTCCGCAATGCGCAAGGCCGTCCGCAATTCACCTTCGACAATCTGATCGACCTGGTCACGGACTATCCCTCCAGTGAAGGGGGCGTTGCCTACGATCCGTTGACGGGACAAGCGAAGCCGTTCGTTTTCGGGGCTCGAGGCAACGGTGAGAGCCTTTTCTTTCAGGACGAATGGAAGGTCCGTGCCAACCTGATGCTCACGTTGGGAATTCGCTGGGATGATTTCGGGAACCCGGTCGGAGTCAACGGATACCACTATAGCAATCTGTTCCTGGGCAGCGGCGACCTGGATCAGCGCTTTGAAGGCGCTTCCGTCCGCAGCGTAACTTCTCCTTTTGCGCATCGCCTGAATCGCAATTTCTCTCCGCGCTTCGGCTATGCGTGGTCTCCGGGACACAGCGGAAAGACAAACATCCGCGGCGGCATCGGCGTTTATCACAACCCGATCGATCTTGGGGAAACGATCGACATCCTGCGGGGCAACCCACCGGGATTCCTCTTCCCGGACTTCACGCAATCGACTCCGATCAAACCGCTTTTCTCGCTGGGAACGCAAAACACGGTCTGGCCTTTCGGATTCACCTTGCCGACGATTCCTTTGGGACAGGTGAACCCCGTGGGAGGGTTGGTCGGGGTTCAGTCTGACGTCTGGGGCATCAACCCGAATCTGGGCTCGCCCATCACGTTGAACTGGGTGGTGGGAGTAGAGCGCGAAATGCCGGCAAAATTCGTGGTCTCGGCCAACTACTCGGGATCCAGAACCTGGGGCGCGCTTTCCGGCACGGACTTCAACCGCTTCGCCGGCGACCTCAATGACGGAAGCCTCGATCGCCTGACGAGCAATTTCGGCTCCATGGACTATATCTACAACTTCAATCAGATCTGGTATAAGGCGTTGCTGTTGTCGGTTCGGCGTTCGGTCGGCCGTTTGGCTTCCTTCCAGGCGTCCTACAATCTGTCGAGTTCCTCCGATCTGGGGCAAGCGGGAGACCGGACGCTCGGCACACTGTACGGCGATTTTGTCGACCAGCACAACATGGCCCGCAAAGCGCCGTCGGCTTGGGATGTGCGCAGCCGCTTCTCGGCCTCCGGCCTGCTCAGTGCGCCAACGCCGTTTGCTAGTTCTGAGGTGAGCCGGGCAGTGCTGGGAGGATGGGAACTGGGCTTCACGGTGAGCGCGCAGACCGGCACGCCCTATAGCGTGTATAACACCAACGATTACCTCAGCGGCGGCGATTACAATCGCGACGGCTACAACTATGACTATCCGGACATGCCGGCGACAAATTTCGGCAGAAGTCACACGCGCTCGCAGTTTCTGAATGGCCTCTATACCGCGGCGGATTTCCCCACCCCGGCGATCGGCACGGACGGAAACTTCAAACGCAATTCCTATCGAAATCCTGGTTTCTTCGGAATCAACACCAGCGTGATCAAAGACAATCGACTGCCCTTCATGGGAGAGCGGGGAACGCTTCAGCTCCGCGTCGATTTCTTCAACCTGTTCAACCGGACCAATCTTGGCACGGTTGACAGCAACCTCGCCGACTCGACTTTCGGTACTGTGCAATCGCAGCTGGATCCGAGAGTAATCCAGGTGGGCGGGAAGCTGATCTTCTAAGTTGATACCTGCGTAAAACTACAAACGCCGCCGGGCAACTGGCGGCGTTTTTTCTGAGTGCGCGATCGCGGGCCGCCGGGAATCGCGAGACGATATCTGAGGGCGAAGCTCACGCCGATCGCAGCGCTAGCGCGGCCGCCTGCGTATCGTTCCGATACACGGAAACTCACTGCACGCGGCCTCGCAGAACGACGATCGATGCTTTGGGTATTTCGTATTGTGTCTGCGCGCCGGCCGTAATCTCCGACCGCGCGGGCGGGCCGTCAGGATCGGCATAGCTATTTTCTTCGTGGTTGTGCCACTGATATTGGGCGGATCCGAATACGATCCGGTCGACGGTGCCGCTGAAATGGAGGTCGGCGGCGCCGCCGCGAAAGCTGACCGTCACGGTATATGGCAGATCGTGGTCTCGATTCACGACTAGGAGCGACCACTGTCCATCGGGCCGTAAGAGCGCGTAGGCGGTGAGGGGTTGTAATCCAACCTGGTTCCGAAGGCTGTTCGAGACGCGAAAGAGCTGATGTGGCTGATCGACCGGCTGCGCCCACTCGCGCGTGATGAGTTGCGTTGCGAAATATTGGGATAGGCGTCCCTTGATCTGAAAGTCCTTGTCCACCTGCAGGGCGCTGAAGCTGCCGCCGCCCGCGTCGCAGCCGCGCCACATGGGCTCCGGAATGGAGTGGTAGAAGTAGCTGGCGGCGCCACCAGCAGCCAGGAACGATCCTTCAAAATCCGCCAGCCAGATCGCGCCCATGATATCGGGAAAGATGCCGCCACTGGAGCCCGACATATTGCCTTCGGTCATCATGAGAGGCACACCTTCCGGCACGCCATCGTTTCTCCACACTTCCATGATGTGGCTGATCAGTTCGGGCTCGCGATAAAGTTCGTTCCACTTCGAAACACAGTTATAGGGATAGTGTTCGAACGACATGAAAGCCAGATCGGAGATCCGCCCGTGAGCCTTGAGGTAATCGATGAAACGGCCGAGCCACGAAACGCGGCCATCGGCGGTCGGCCAGACTTCGATATCTTCGTTCACTCCTTCGAACGACGGGCCGCCCAGCTTCAATCCCGGATCGACCTTATGCAATGCCGCAGCAAACTGCAGATAGAGCTCCGCATAGTCCTCCGGTTGCATGTACTGACCGTCGGGCTCTTCGCCCATTTCGACGTAGGATACGGGATGGTGACGGTTCTCAAGATAGGCGAGTTCGGCGGCTGCATCTTCGGGAGTGTTGTAGATCATCGCGATGGGTATCATCGCGGGAAGTCCGCTGGTGATGCCGCTCTTGAAGAAGCGATCGAAGCCGACCTGTTCGCGGCCGTTTTTCACGAGGTCCGATGCCGTGTGCCACGGATCGACCGATGAGCAAATGGTTCGAGTCTGGCCAGGCCCGGTCGTGTGCAGGACGAGATCGTTGAAGCCGCCGTCCTGATTGACAACCCCAGCGTAAAGTTCGCGAATGGCATACCCGACGCAGTTGCGAACATCCGACGGCCCATGTGTGTCGCAAGTATTCGAAGAGCGGGTCATCCAGATGCGAACATAGCGCGCGGAAATGGCGATGTTCGTGAGAGGCAGGGTGACCGTACCGCCCTGGCCGTCATTGACGATCCCGCGTGAGAAGGTCTGCCAGATCCCGCTGGTTGCCTGGTGGCGCGGGTTGGCGTCACCGGCGGTCCAGAACTGGACGTTGTATTGCCTGGCGTAGGGCTCGCCCCACGCGATGCGGACCGCATTCAGCTTCTGCACGCTGCCGAGATCGAGGATTACCCACTGCGGCAATAGGGAATCGTCCTGGCCGGTAAAGTGTCGCGAAAGATAAGGATTGCTCTTCCAATAACTGTTCGTGTCTCCGTCGGTGAGTTTGGAATAGTGAAAACCCTGTTCCGCGCTGTCCATCGTGGTGCCGCGGTGTGGAAGAGCATAACCATAGGAGTGGTCGAGACTCGCGGCGGAGGGCGTCGACTGCCCGACGAAGTAACCTTGGCCAGCAGGATCACTCCAGGTTCCACTGGGGTTCCAGTGCCAGGCTTCCGCCTCGAGTTCGGTATTCTGGCGATACGAGATCACCTGCCACCCGGCGCCAAGGATTTTGTTGAGCATAGGCTGTTCGAGCGCGTGGTCGGCCGCCTTGGTTTCGATGCGATCAACCGTGCCGCCTAGTGAACGCACCGGGCTGAACTGGTTCGCGATATGCGCGGAATCCACCACCAGTTCTTGCCCCGTGGCGCTGTGTGCAGGAAAACAGGCGATACCCGCAATGAGGAGGCTAAGGACGGTTCGAATCGACATGATTGTAGGCTTCATTCTGGGGGCCGAATAGACCGATTTTGTTACTGGCCTGAATCGTGGAGTTTAGCAATTGCAGGGTCCGATCCGAGTGTTTTTGGCAGGCCCCCTCGGTGAGCATCAATTATAGTGTTTTGTTTCACTTACCTGCAATTTCGATTTATGATGATGCGTATGCAACCTTCACCATCGGCCCGCCGCAAAGATTTCGGCCTCGATCCACAAGCGGTTGTGAAATCAAATCATCGAAACGCATCGAAATCGTACCTCGGCGCCAGCTCATTGCGGCTGCTTCTAGCGTTATTTCTTGGCGTAGCGTCAGCGGCGTCAGCTCAAGTGGAGGCCGGGATCGACAGTTTCTCCCGCATCGAGAATCTAGCTCGCTCGCGCCCGTTTGTGAAGGTCGGTTCGTTCTCCAGCTACGACAGGACCGGGGGCAACGACGACGGCTTTTCCGGCAAGTATTCGTTCATTCGCAAGGAAGGGGACGCGCTTGTCATCGGTGAACTTGAGGGGCCTGGCATCATCACGCGCATCTGGACACCGACGCCGAACGATTCTCCCATGGAATTCTTCTTCGACGGCGAGGCCACTCCGCGAATCGTGCTGCCATTTCGCGAGATTTTCGGAGGCAACCGCCCGCCATTTCTGGCTCCGCTGGCCGGCTCGGGCGGAGGAGGATTCTACAGCTATGTTCCCCTGCCGTTTCAACATTCGTGCAAAATACGGCTCCGCGGACCGAAGATGCAGTTTTTTCAGATCAACTACGGCCTTTACGCGCCGGGTACGCAGATCGCGACCTTCGATCCTCGGGACATGAGCTTGCAGGCAGGCGTCGATAGAGTTCAGCAGACATGGAATTCCGTTTTCAAAGAAGTCGTCCCCGATAGCGCTCATCGCGAACGAAAAGAACAAATCCTGCGACCACGGGAGAGCGTTTCTTTGTTCGATTCCAAACAGCCGGGCCGAGTCATCGCAATTCGGGTGACTCCAGCGTCGGCGTTTGCCGGGCCCGATCGCAGTCTGGTTCTCAAAGCGACGTGGGATGGCGAAGCCAGACCCGCTATTCTCGCGCCGGTCGGCGATTTCTTCGGGTATAGCTTCGGGGACCCGAGCGCCCACTCGCTGCTTGTCGGCACGGAGAATGATACGGCTTATGCTTACTTCCCAATGCCCTACGATCACTCCGCTCGGATTGAAATAGCTTCCGAGCGGCAAACTGGATCGCCAGTGAAATTTACCTCGGAGGTGATTTCAACTTCAGAAGCGCGGCGGAAAGATGAGCTCCGATTTTACGCAATCTGGAGGCGGCAGAACCCCGTGCCACAGGGAGACCCATTCGAATTCTTCGATGTCGAAGGAGCGGGCCAGCTGGTTGGAGTGATGTTGCAGGCGCAGGGTTTGGAATCGGGGCAGACTCTGTTTTTTGAAGGCGACGATGAAGGGACCGTGGATGGCGAACTGGCGATTCATGGCACGGGCTCGGAGGACTTTTTTAACGGCGGCTGGTACGACATTCCCGGGCGATGGAATGGTCGGTTTTCGCTTCCCCTCAGTGGAGCGCTCGACTACCAAAAATCGCTGGGCCGCACGGGTGGCTATCGGCTGATGCTGGGGGACGCCTACGCCTTCCGCAAGAGTTTGAAACTTACCATCGAGCATGGTGGAGAAGGAAATAACGTTCCCGTGGATTATGCGGCGACGTCGTTCTTATATCTGAAGAATCCTCCCGCGCAACTTGCGGACCTTCCCGCGCTCACCGCTCGTGCCATCAGCGATCCTGAGACAATCGTCTTCGTGCCGGGCTGGAACGAGCCGATTTTTGCTTTTTCGTTCCAGAATATGAGTCTGCGCAAGCAACTGATGAAGGTTGACAGCCAGGACGTTCGAGTGCTCTCCGCGGAGGCGCAAGGCGAGGAGATGTTCGGACCGCACTATATTGCCTTCACAATTAGAATTCCCCAGGCAGGCGATTATCTAGTGTCTCTGGATGCTCTGCGCGGGCCGTCCCGGGGAACGGTGCAGTTGATGGTCGATAACAAATTGACGGGCAAACTGGCCAGTTTCGCGGGCCCAGAGTTGACCCAAGCCAATGGCGTCGAGCTGGCAACGGTGCATTTCGTCGCAGGCGAGAATCAGCTATTTCTTCAACTGAAAGCCGCGGCCGGAAGTGCAGAACCGTTTCGCACTGACCTGGTGCACATTACCTGTAAACGCCAATGACGGTCTAACGGGAAGCGGCGTTCAGTTCCCCAAACGGATGCGGAGACGGGGTTCAGCAGGCCGCTTCAATACACTCTCACGCCACTTACCACCCGGTTGATGATTCCTCCCGGGCTGGGATTGTCCGGGTCCAGCCCGAGCACCAGGCTGAGGTGATAGGCCAATAGTTGCGGGAAGACGATTTCGAACGGTGTCCGCAATTCGTCGGGAATTCCGGGAGCCGCTGCCGCGACGGACGTATCGATATCTTCACAGGAAAAGCCATCTGGCATCATACAAACGATGTGGCCCAGCCGCTTCGTTTTTATCTCACGAATGAGATCTACCTCATACCGTCTTCGCCGCGAATCGCTTGAAATCAGACAAAGAACCAGCGTTTCACGAGCCAGAAAACTCATGGGGCCGTGACGTAAGCCAAGATAAGTTTCCGGTATTGCGGCAATCCGGCCAGCCGTCATTTCCAGAATCTTGAGGCAGCTTTCCTGCGCCCACGGAAACAATGGACTGGACGCGAGAACTACGGCTCGGCTTGGACGCCCGAGCGCTACGGCCTTCGCTAATGCATTAAGCCCTGGCATCTGATCCTCAACGCGGCGGCAGATGAGGGGAAGACGGGCCTGAAAAACCTCTGGATGGCTCAGGGCAAGTCCTGCAAGCACAAGGTTCGAGAAAGAACTCGTCATGACCAGACTGCGGTCGTTGGTGCGAGCATCCAGCAGCAGAACATCGATTTGTCCGTCTCGCGCCAACTGGCCCTGCTCATTGCATGTAATGGCAAGTTGCGGAAGATCAGGAAAGTCACGATGCGCCAACTCGACGACGCCGATGCTTTCCGGGCTGTCGCCGGAGCGGGCAATCGAAAGCAGGAAATCCGCACTTTTCAGAGCTCGCGAATCGGTGAGCAGATCCGTAGTGGGGACGGCGCGTGAATCCGGCCAGGCCGCTTGAATGGCTCCTGCCGCATACGCCGACGTCCCCGCTCCGCAAAGCAAGCCTGCCCCTTCCACCCATCCCCGCCAGGTCTTTTCCCGCACGCGGCGGAAAGTGTCGAGCCACAAAAGCGGCTGATGATAAATCTCCCGAGCGGTGATTTGCCCACGAGAGACATTGCCGTCCCTCCATTCCGGCGAGTCAGAGGTCATTTCCGTTCTTCCTTTTTGAATTCAATTCGGCAAGGGTGCAAAAATCGCGAGGTGGGAGTTTTGTACCGTTGGAACGTGACAAAACTCTCTCCTCGCGACGTGCGTGGGGGTTAGAAGGTGATCTTGGCACCGATCTGAAGCCAGCGCGGATTGAACACGGAAGTAGTTCTTCCAAAAGTCCCATCCGCAAGATTGCTGTCCACTCCGTTCAGATTGCTGTGGTTCAGCAGGTTGAAGAATTCGAACCGTAACTGCAGGTGGACGCGTTCGGTAATCGCAGTCTGCTTGATAAGAGAAGCATCCACGTCGAAATAACCGGGTCCCCGGAAGCGATTGAGCTTTTCATTTCCTTCGGTGCCGAGGGCAGGGGCGGTGAAGTCGGTGGGAGCGAAAATTCCATTCAGGTAGGCGCCGATCCCTGTAGGTGTACTGTAGCTCCGCGCCACGTCGGGCACGTCGTAGTTGTTGCCGTCGGCGTTGTAATCTCCCCCGGTGTTTCCGATGACTTGACAACTGGAAGTGACCGTAGTCGCGCACGAAGAATCATTCCAGACCGGGCTGAATGGTGCGCTGGTGTAGACGGTGAAAGGGAGCCCGTTTTGGGCGACTGCGGTACCGGCGATTTCCCATCCTCGCACGATCCTGTCCAGAATTGCACTGTCGAGCTTACGGACGGGAATGTCGTAGCTTCCGGTGAACGAGAAGCGGTTCGGGACATCAAATGCCGAGGGCTGCCAATATTGGAGAATTTGCGTTTGGTCAGGGTAGGACTGTCCGTAATCCCACGAACTGGAGCGGGTGTAGGACGCGCTGATTTGTCCCGAGGCGAATCTTCTCTCGAGGGTGGCGATGAAGGCGTTGTAACTGCCTTTCACTCCGTTGGTGGTATAGCTGATAGTCCCGAAGCTCGGATTGAGCCGGGTGAGAGTGTTCTGGTCGGCGATCAGGTTGCCGGCGAAACGATTCACATCCGTTCCGGGGAACTGATTCAGCACCGAACCGGTCAAGAGCTTATCGGAGCGCGAACCCGAGTAGCCGGCGCTGACCACCAGTTTGCCGGGAAGCTCATGCTGCACGCTTCCGACGAAAGTGATGGTTCGCGGAGTCACCATGTTCGGATCCATTCCGCCGATAGAAAGCTGCGCTCCAGTCAGACCGCCATGCCCGTCCAGCGAAGTCGGTGGGAGACTGGGATAGGGGAAGCCGAAAGGATATGTGTTGCTTTTGCCGATTGCAAAAAGGGGCGGATTCGTTGTACCGGTGAGGAACGTCGGCAGGATGAATCCTGGCGGATTTGCCTTCAATCCGTTCTCGTCGATGCCCAGCGTCGGCCAATCGCGATAGATTCCGATTCCTCCGCGCACCACCCAGTCTCCTTTGCCGGAAGGATCCCACGCCACGCCGATTCTGGGACTGAAAGCGGTGAGCGAGTGATTGTATACGTGCCGTACCTGGATGGACGAGCCGTTGGCGATCTTCTCGGCTTCGGTCTGCCCCGCTCCCATAAAGAAATTCGCCAGGATCGTGCCCTGGGTGGGATAGGGATTGCCATAGTCGTCCCAGCGCAAGCCAGCCGTGACCGTCAGATTGCGGAGCGCCTTCCAACTGTCTTCGATGAAAGCGCCGCCGGTGGTTGCCGCGTAAACGTACTGCCCGACTTGGGCTCCGCCAGTCAGCGGATTGTAGGAGAGATTGGTCTCGTCGTGCGGCTGATCCTGAACAAGATCCAGCAGATTATTGAAATCAAAAGTGGGGTGCGAATAGGCGGGTCCGAACAGGGCGACGTCATCGCCGTGCCAGCCCTCATAACCTACCTTGATGGAGTGCGTTCCGCGAATCGCGGTGAGAACATCGCGCCAGCGGTAGTTGTGCTGAATGAAATTGCCTTGGGCAAAGCCCACTCCGAGGCCCGTGCTCTGTCCCACGACGTTGACCACCGGCACGGAAAACGGTCCAGTCTCGGAAGCGATTCCCTGCACCCGGATAAAGCCAAACATGCCTTCGTTGAGCACAGTGGGAGAGAAAGTGTGGGTCTCGTTGATCTGCAGCGAATTCGTATCGTAATGGGCGGTGGAATCCATGTCGGTGCGGACCGACGGTGCCTGATCGTTATGGGTCATGCGATAGAAGTTGCCGTACAACCGGTCGTGTCCGAAATACTGATCAACGCGCGTATTGAATTGCAGGCCGTTGCGGTAGGGGCTGGCGGCATAGTTGCCCTCGTCCACCATGGGTAAGTTGCAGGGAATGTTCCCCGCTGCCGGCGTGCCGCAGGCGCTTGCCCCGAAAATGTCGCTGCCGGTCGCGATGACCTGATTCCCGGAAGTTGGCTTTACGGGATACTGCTGCAGAAGCTGTGTGCCCAGACTGCCCGAAAAATTAGCCGCAGCATACTGGACGAACTCCGGAGCTTCAAACGAGTAGGATTGATTGCCCGTCGAAAAGGTGGATCGCAACGGTTCGATCGAGAAGAAGAAATAACTGTGGTGGTGGGGGACGATGGGACCGCCGAACGTGCCCGAAAAATTGTTGCTCTTGAAAGGAGCGTATGCGGCGCCGGTGAATGGCGTTCTGGCCCAGAAATGCTGGTCGGTAAAGAAATCGCTCACGCTTCCGTGATAGCTGTCGGTGCCCGACTTGGTGGTGGAGGCGGCGATGATCGAACCGGATCGCCCGTATTGAACGCTGAATGTATTGGTCTGAATGGTGAACTCTTGAATTGAATCCGGATTCGGACTCAGGTTCGCCGTACCGCCAGTAATGTTGCTGGTGACATCGAGGCCATCGACGATAAACATGTTGCTGAGCAGGCTGCGCCCGTTGGCGCTGGCGTCAACCGGCAGTTCAGTTGCGAAGTTGTCGGGAATCTGGCTGGGTAGGCCGCTGCTGTTGGCCGAAGGATTGGTGCCAACCGTGACGCCCAGACCTTCCACACCAGGCGCCAGCGCGGTCAGACCCGCGAAGTTTTCCCCGGGAAGCGGCAGTTCGTGCAACTCTTTCGATTCGATGGTTTTTTGCAGGCGGCTATCCGCTGTGTCGAGCACGGGAGCCTGATCGGAAACCAGGACGGACTCCTGCGCGCCAGCCAGGTGGAGGGTCACAGGCAGACTTCGAGTCTCTCCAGTGGTTAACGTAAAAGAGACTTTCTGCACCGCGAAATTCTTCTGGGCGACGCTGACATCGTAGTGACCGGGCGCGAGGCTGTTGAAGCGGAAGTTGCCTCCTTCGTCGCTGGTTCCGTGTCCAGCGACGCCGGTGTCAAGGTTGGTGATATCGATTTGGGCCTGGGCTACAGCGGCGCCCGAAGGGTCGACGACCGTACCCTGCACACTGCCGCTGAACTGGGCAGCGGCGGAAGAAACAAACATGAGCGTGAAGAGGAAACAAAACGACGGCAAATAGCGATGGTTCACGATAACCCCCAAGTGAAACCCGGATTCCGCCTACCAGCGCCCGTCGAACTCCGCCGGGCGCGGCCGCTTTTTTTCACGGTACTTTCACGGTCCTTCCACTGCAGTTCGTAACGATACGAATAAAACGATTGAAGTTTGCGTTAACTTACGATACGTTGTCAAGAGTTTATTTTTTGGGATGATTTGCATTGTTTTCATCTTCATTCCAAAAACTGCTATTGGAAATCAATTAAATGGTTTCAATAGCCCAGCAGGCGGTCGATTGAGTTCGGCCGTAACGTTCCTAGGAGCTTTACAAAGGAAGGGATGAATCGAAAAATGAAAATGCCACGGATCGCTTTCCTTTTGTCTTTCGTCCTGTTCTTCTGGCTTCAGGTATCGCTTTACGCAGCCGGGGTCAACCAGAGCGCTGCCGATCTAAAGGTCGCGCACTTTGCGGGTGCTTCGGTCGAAATCGTCTGGGACCGGCAATCCCACACGCTGCACGCGGGCGAACGCGTCGGGAATTGGACCTTGATGGAGATCATTAACGAACCTGGCAAGCCGCCCTATGCGATCCTCGAGGACTGGGCTCATGCCAATGGCCACCTGATCTTCGTCGACATGCAGGGAGTGCGAATCGATCTGCCGAAATCCTCCGAACCAACCTCGGCGGATCCGAAGACCCTGCTTGGCGGCCACACTCCGGACGAGATCAATGCCAGTCCTTCGGATCTTCTGGGCGATCAGATCCTGGCCAAGCCGGGAGATCCCGACTACGAGGAAGTGGCCCGTGTATTTCCTCCCATTCGCAAAATCAAGACATACAGTTTTGTGGGAACGCCCGACACCATCGACAAAATAGGATTTGTCTACGGGGGACGCACGCCGGATTTCGATCCCGCGCCGTACTACCAGCCGATCAACCAGATCCGCGATAAGGGCGAAGTGCTGGACGGCCTGGTGGGCGGATACCTTCCGATTCTGCGTTTCGTGTATCCGGAGAGCGAAGGCAATTGGACTGAAATGATCGCCTTCGCGCCGTTGCGAATTTCAAATGGGAACGAGCGCATTCAACCCGTCTGGTACCGGGTGGTGAGGGTCGAGAATGGGACGTTCAAGTGGGCGCGTTACATCGATTCCTACCATCCCTTCCCGCCGCGCACCGATTACGATCCCAAGATTTTTTACCGCGACGTGGCCAACCTCAATGACGGCTGGATGAAGCGGCTCGCACCGGCCATGAAAATTAACCTTCCCGACGAACGTGTGGCCAACATGGCGCGCTTTTCGCTGGTGCGCGACATGATGACGCGGGCGAAGGATTATCCGCATTACGGGGCCTTCGACAAAGACTATTTCGGCAGCGAGCACGAGGGATTCCCCGACACGTTCACCGTGGATACGGCGGCCAGCCTCGATTGGGGGCTGATCGATCTTGCCGGACGCTACATTGACAATTACTTCGACAAATATGTTCGGGATGACGGATCGATCCTTTATCGCGGGCCGGAAACCGGCCAGTACGGCCGCATGCTGACGGTGGTGGCGCAGTACGTAAATTTCGGCGGCGATCCGAAAATCCTGCTGCAGCGGCGCAGCCGTATTGACGGGGTAACCAAGCTCCTGCTGATGCTGCGGGCGAAGGCGAAGACACTGCCAGCCAGCGATCCCGCCCACGGAATGATCGCGGGATGGAGCGAAGCCGATGCCTGCCTCGACGCCGACCCGCCGCGCTACATGCAGCCCTATTTCTCCAACAGCACGGAGGCCGCGCGCGGTTTCCGCGATTTGGGCAAGGTATGGCAGAAGATCGGCAAACAAACTCACAACGCCGAACTGACGGCGTGGGGGCAGCGGCTGGTTCGTGAATCCGAGGAGTTGCAAAAAGACATTCGGACTGCCATTTCGCGGTCGATCATTCAATCCGAGGGCAAGCCGGTGCTGCCCTCCATTGCCGGAGTCAAAGAGCCGTTTCACGTAGTGGTGGCGCGCGACGAAACCGATCCGCAATTCCGCTCGTATCGCGCCTACATGGAGATGCTGTTCTCCGGGAACCTGACCGAAGAGCAGGTGAAGATGGTGGTCAATTACCGCAGCACCCATCACGACGTGATTCTGGGAATGCCGACCGCCTACGGATACGCGACCACGGAACTGGCGGGATTTCTTTCCTACGGACACGGATACGGCCTGATCCAATACGACATGATTCGCGAGGCCCTGTTGATGATGTACTCCGACATGGCCCACCAGTACACGCGCGGCACGTGGACCGCGCCCGAGACCAGAAACGTTCTGATTGACCGGCCTGCGGCCCCATATTGCACGCCCGCACAGCTGGTCGTGTCGTTGATGACGCGCTGGCTGCTGGTGTTTGAAGATCCGCAGTCGGAGACGCTCTGGCTCGGGAAAGCGATTCCGCGGAAATGGCTAGAGGATGGAAAGACTACGTCGGTTTCCGGGGCTCCGACACGCTGGGGACGCGTGGGCTATTCGATCGCATCCCACGTGAAAGAGGGGAATATCTCCGCCAGCGTCGAGCTTCCAACTTCATTCCCCGCCGTCACCAAGTTGCGATTGCGCGCTCCCGGAGACGCTAGAATCAAGTCGGTCACTCTCAACGGAAAACCCTGGACGCAGTTCGATGCGGCCCGGGAGACGATCACGATTCCGGCGGGTACGTCGGGAACGGTTCGTTTGATCGCAAAATACTGAACGGCATCAATCGCGCCCACAGTTCCTGGAGCGCAACGAACGGAGCACTTATGCGCCGGTGGCTTCGCCTGACTCAAGCCTCTGCAGCGGTCTTCGCGTTCATGGCGTTGGCGACGGTTTCGTTCGCCTCCTCACCATATTCGTGGGCCACCTACTATGCCCCCAAACGAAGCGGCCCCATCACAATCGACGGCGACTTGTCGGATTGGGATGGGGTCAAAGGCTTCACGATGGATCAGGAAAAGTTTTTCTTCGTCGGTCAGGGAATGTCGTCGAAGAGTTGGGGAGGTCCCAAAGATCTTTCCGCGACCTTCAAAGTTGTGTGGGATGAACAGTACATCTACGCCGCGGTTCACGTGGTGGATGACAAAGTCAATGAACCGTTCGGCTCGCTGGTGAGCGGAAACGAGACCGGTTCGTGGGACGACGACGGCATTGAGCTCATGTTCGACAACGACGGCTCGAACATGTCGCATTACTACATCGGCGATCCGATGCACCATGAGTTTCATTTCGTCTACAGCGCCAGGCATCCTTTTGTTTTCGATAATTTCTGGAAATATCAGAAGGGCGCTCCGCAACCCATGTTTGACCTGCCCAACGGAGAGAAAGAGCCGCTGGCTTTTCCCAATGAAGTCATGGCCAAGCACGAGATCACGCAAGTCTTCGCGAATCCGCCGTACAACGGCAGCTTCGCATTTAAGCGCACCGCGGATGGATACAATTTGGAGCTGCGAATGTCTCTCCCCGGGGCGATCATGAAGCCGATTTATGATGGTGGCCGCACCATCGGCTTTGATGTGGCCATCAACGATAACGACGAAGGCAAAGGCCCTTTAAAGCAGCAATTGCACTGGTCGGGCATGAATGACCTCTACTGGCGCGATTGTCGTTTCTTCGGCACGCTCATTCTGTACTGAAACGCGCGCATGCAAAACCATTGTGCTATCTGTTCGGAATCAACTGCCTCGTCGCCGCAGCAGTAGTAGCGGGCTTACACCACATGGGTTATTGATGCGGCGACCGAGCGCCTGCTGAACTCACCTCGCTCTCTCCAGCCTTTGGTGGGATGCGGAAATGAGAATGCTGCCGTGGTAAAGAAGTGCGGTTGATCTCCAGGCATTCCATCTGTGTAAACCAGAGTGCGGGAGACTGAGATCCTATCTTGTGGACTTGAGTCACCCATCCGAACACTCGCACTGAATCGCCCGAAGAACTGACCGAAGATCTAATTAGTCTCGTCCGTGCTTACCTGAAGTAAGCCTAATGAAAGACGCGAGCGATTCGTAGCCGCGGTCGCAATTCTCTATGAATTGATCCGGAAGTGGATGACCGGACTACAGCTAGAGGCCGGCCGGAACGACCACGCTGGAGTTCGTAATGGCCGGCCGATCGGTGGCGATAGGTGCGGTTGCATCAACACTCGGGGACTGACCTTGACCATGTAATGGCATCATCCCAGCCAAGATGAATGCCGGTAGAGCAGCTGAAATACGAGTGAGCATTGCACGAGTTCGTCGTTCTTGAAGACTCCGGAGAGCCAAGAGCGTAGCACCGCAGCGAGACTATTTTTTGCGCGGGTTCAGCTTGTCGAGTGCACGCTTCAATTCTTCAAGCTTCTGTCCAGCCTCGCCGAGTTTGCCTTCCGCTGTCAGGCGCTGGTAGTCGGCAAGGTCTTTGGCTGCTTCGGCGATGAGCGCGTTGAGATCCGCTGCGGGCTGGGGCAATGCGGCGGATGCCGGTGCGCCTCGCACCGCTTCCGCCGGGACTGCTGCGGCAGTCAGCGACGAGACCGCTCCGCCAAAAAGGGCCGCCATCGCCGACTCGAAGGTTGGTCCGTACGCGAGCCGATCTTGCAGCGCGAGCACGACCAGACGCAACTCGGGCATCGGACTCCGCTCGGCCTGCAGGTAAATCGGTTCCGCATACAATAGCGCGCGTCCGGTTGGAATCACCAGCAATGCCCCGCGCCGCACGTGCGAACCTTGCTGATTCCACAGCGTCAATTGTCCGGAAAGCTGCGCATTCTGATCGATTCGCGCCTCGATTTGCAGCGGTCCATCGACCAGCTTTGTCTTGGGAAAGTTATAGACCACCGAAGTGCCGTATTGTGCGCCGTCGCTGCGTCCGGCAATCCAGCCAATCAGATTATTCCGGTTGGCCGGAGTGAAGGGCAGAATCTCCACGAATTCCTCGCCGGTTTCGCCCGGCAGTTTCATCAGCACGAAGTTCGGCTGCATCGCCTGCGTTACTTGCTGACCTCCCTCACTCATGCCGACTTCGGTGGCGACGGTCCACAGATCTTCCCGGTTGTAGAACGCTTCCGGGTCCGTCATGTGATACAGGCCGTAAACTTCCGCCTGCAACTTGAGCAACAACTCGGGGTAGCGCACGTGTTTGCGCAGTCCCGGCGGCATCATGGCCGCATCCTTGAACAGACTCGGAAAGATGCGGCGGTAGGCTGCGATGATCGGATCATCCGGATCGAACACGTAGAACGTGGTTGTACCGTCGTAGGCGTCGACGACCACCTTGACGCTGTTGCGCATGTAATTGATGGAATTGTTATCGAGACGATAATGGGTCGAGTACGGATAGCTATCTGAAATCGTGAACGCATCCATGATCCAGGATAGACGGCCATCGTCGTCGAGCACGATGTACGCATCTGGATCGTAGGTGAGGAACGGCGCTAACGCCGATACGCGATCGCGTATGTTGCGGCGCATCAGCAACCGGCTATTCTTGTTCACATCGTCGCTGAACGGCAGCTTCGCGAGATCGCTTTGATCGAACGCGATGATCATGCGGCGGAAGAAACCGCCGACAAGAATGCCGCCGTTGCCTTCATACGAAGTCAGGTTGTTCGTGGCGCCCTGGGGGTAGTTGAATTCCTGCTGCCGGGTCTTCACATAGACGTCAGTGTTGGTCAACTCGCCGAAATAGATCTCTGGACGCTTCACGGCTAAACTACGCACGGTGCTCTGGACCGGCATGTTGCTCAAAATCAGCGTGGGCAGCCCTTCTGCGGTGAAGCCATTGACCGGGTTCATCGTGATGCCGTAGCCGTGAGTGTAGATCAGTTTCTCGTTAATCCAATTGCGGCTGCTCTCCGGAAGTTTGTCGACGTTCAACTCGCGTCCGGCGAGCATCACCTCGCGAGTCGTGCCGTCGATTTCATAGCGATCAATATCGATGTCGGGAAAGTCGTAGTAAGTGCGGATTTCCTGAATTTGGCGCAGCGTGTCCTGCAGAGCATGCCAGTCCCACAGCCGGATATTCTGAAGCGTAGCCTGATTGTTAGCCGGGTCGGCAGCCTCAACGGTCGTCTCAGCCGGAAACTCTCGCTGCGTGACCCGGTCCAATCCATAGGCCTGCCGCGTCAAGTCGGTGTTGTAGACAATGTAGGGCTTCTCGCGGACCAGTTCATTCGGTTTGACGATAAAGCTGCCGACGTACCATCCGATCCCCTGAACGGCGATATAGCAGACTACCGCCGGAAGAATCGCCGCGGCCAGCCAGCGCCCGCGTGGAACCCGCGCGGCGTTGACGACCACGATCACCGCGCCGAGAACCAGAGCGACGCAAACGATGAGCATCCCGGTGATCGTGATGTGCGCATCCGTGTAGGTCACTCCCCCAAAGATCGTATGATCGTCAAGCAAGCGCTCGAACCGGCCGATATAGGCACGCATCGCAAGGATCAGCAACAGAAACGCAAACGCGATGGAGAGTCCGCGCCAAGATAACGTGACGTGGCGGCTGAGACTCCCGGCGAGGGCACGGGCTCCGCCCGTGATGAGGATGAAGAAAACAGCGAGTATACAGGCAATCACAGCCAGCGTAAGCAGCCAGCCGAGGATGAGCTGCCACGCGGGTAGGGTGAACAGAAAGAAATTCAGCGGCTTGCCAAAGATCGGGTCTATGACGCTGCCAGTTGCACGGGATTGATACCAAAAGAGCGCGAGCGTCGGCCACTCCGCCATCATGCCGGCGCCGGTTGCAGCGGCAATGGCGAGCGAAACGCCGAGCGCGATGAGGCGCAGGGCAGGCTCAACCGGCAGCTTCACCGGTCGTCCGCCAATGAGAATCGTGTGACCGGTCGGCAAATCGGAGAGATGTGCCCGCTTCAGGGTGAGAAACGACCCGTACAGAATGAGAAATGTGGCCGCTGCAAAAGCCGCGAAGACTCCCCACTGAAGACTCAGTGTTTTCCAGAACACGTCCCCGTAGCCGAGCGACCTGAACCATAGCAGGTCCACGTAATTCGACAACGCGGTCCGACCGCCGAAGAAGATGACGGCAAGAACGGCTAGAATGAGAAGGAGACGACGTCGACGTCGAGGCCGCGCTGCGTGCGTTGGCGGCCAGTTAATGGACTCGGGCATTGCTCCACTCCGTTCTCATTAACTCCATATAGTTATCCGCATAATACTCCCTCCGATTTTCGCAAGCTGCCTCATCGCTGGACTCCCACCCCACGTTGCGCCGCGAGAGCATTGTCGTTGTCGGAGGAGTCTTTACGCGTACTCGTGATCTCCTTTCGGGGCCAGACTAGCAGCGCCTCTCGGAATTGCGCCTGAATGACGGCCATTTCCGCAGTCTGGTTACGAAAGCTTCGCCGAAACCATTTGTCCTTAAACGATCATTCGAACCTTGGAGGCGGGAACCGAAGGGCGATGAGTGGGCTCGGCGTTCTTACTGAGCGCGAAGCTCCGTCACTTCCCCACATTTACGGGATGACTTACACGCAATTTCGATTGGGTTAGTTCCTTGACGTCCAACTGCCCTTTCTTGTCCTTATCCAGTCTGTCGACCTCAACTTCCATGAACTTCATCCACTCTTGCTTGGAGATTTTGCCGTTCTTGTCGGTATCCATAAGGAGTAGCAACTGCGTGACCTCGGGCTCTCCGAGCGCCAGTTTATCTTGCGGCTTCGGAACGTCTTGCCTTTGTGCGACCGCGGTTCCTAATATCGCCCAAGTAGCGACCAGCGCTACAATGGCTATCAGGGCCCGTACGATGTTCGTTCGCGTCAACATAATTGACCTCCCGCAATGTCTTGTTCCGATCCGTCCTCACGCGGCGCGAGTCACTGGTTTTCTCCTCTTCGGCAGTTCAGTTATCGTGTCTTCGCCAGAGCTGAGGCGAAGCCGCACCCAATAACCGGTCGAACGAGGTTCGCATTCGTTCCATAGCGTCACCAAGAATCGCACGTAAAATGCGATGCCTGCCGTGCACAGCACAGTCATTACGGCTTTCACGAACATGTCAGCCTCCGAGTTCGTATCCCACCGAGGAAACGCTGCCTGGAATTACTCAACCCTGATCATTGAGGACCAAAATCCGTAAATTGTGAATAAAAAGAGCATAGATTTTTCGTAAAGGCGAACACTCCACTGCGCCTGAGGTCTCCGCACCTTGCGGGGAAGGCGATTCAAGACCGGTGCCGAACGCGCAGTCAATTGGTGCGCATCCGGTGAGAACTCGGCTGTTTAGTGTTTAGTTTTGCTCAGACGAAAACCGGGATCTGGTCCTACCATGTCTGCATGTGTACCTTTGATGCGCTACGTGTCCGACAAGATGGACGATGTTAGGTATGGGTGTGGTGGGAACAATTATTGTCATTCGTGTTTGGCTCGTGCGTCGCGCATGAAGCACGTTTCGTATTTCAGGAGCATTGCGTATGAAGAGATGGACATCTAGCTTCTTAGCGCTAGGTCTTGCTCCGTTGTGGCTATTACCAGTTCACCAGGTGTCTGGACAGAACACTGCTCATGCACAAGCGAGCCAGGAGCAGCCGAGGTCATCGGATGCACCTGATACCATCACACTTCCGGAAGGTACGGTCATTTCCGTTCGCATCGCCGATAAGATAAATTCCAGTCACAATCAAGCAGGAGCCATCTTCATCGGTACTGTCGATCCCTCCGTTCTCGTGGACAGCCATGTCGTGATCCCGCGTGGAACTGAGGCTCATCTACAGATGGTGGAAGACAAGAAAGGTGGCCGTTTTCATGGAAATGCAGAAGTGGAAGTGGAGTTGATCAGTTTAGTAATCGATGGAAAGAAAATCGATGCCGATAGTGACGTGGTGAAGAAGAAAAAAGGAGCGCTTTCCACCAAAGCCACGGCCGTAATAAAACCGGGAGCGGTCGGAGCCGCGGAAGTGGCTGTATCTGTCAATCCAATCGGTGCTGTTGCGCTGGGAGGGATCGCTGTATTGAAAGCGGCAAAAGTAGAGATGAAGCCCGGTAGCCGAATTGCCTTCACCTTGGCTTCTCCGTTAACCCTCGATTCCGCTACGGCAGCCAGTTTGCCGCCGACTGAGAGAAGTCCTCAATAGAGACC
>CABDXR010000258.1_pt1 | contig 59027 bp, 54 predicted proteins | sample 3421411 | NCBI WGS metagenome assembly CABDXR01 (sample SAMEA5534336, study PRJEB31848) | metagenome | biome: tundra; feature: field; material: soil | place: USA | collected 2013-05 | depth 0.15 m | reverse complement strand
GATACTCTCGGCAGGTCTCCTCACTCCGGAATCGAACATCGAACTCCTTCAAGTTCCGAGGATAGTCTTCCATTCCCCCATACTAGGTATTGGGGCTTGGTGAGTCAAGCGGATACCCACCTACAAAGATTCAGGAGCAAAACCTCCTTCGACAGTATGACCTGCTGTCGAATTGCATCGAAATTGGTCTGGAGAAGGGCATCGAGGCATTCGACAAATACACCCTGTGGGCCTTGAATTATGCGGCCGTCTCGAACATCTGTCAGCTAGGTGGCCGCTATCGTGAGGGACCCATTAGAGTTGGAAATCACCTGCCACCGCATTTTCATGACGTGCCTAAGCTCATGGATGCCTTCTTTTCGCTTATCCATGAAAATTGGACTAGCGTCGATCACCCAACAACCCTCGCTGCATTTGCGCTGTGGAATCTGAACTGGATACATCCATTCATAGAAGGCAATGGCAGAACCGCGAGAGCCGCTTGTTATTACCTGATCTGCATGAAGCAAGGAAGAATTCTAGGCGGGAAGAAAACCGTTGCTGAGCGCATTCGCGAGAACAGGGCCCCTTATATTGCCGGGTTACAGGCAGCAGATCGTGCCTACGAGAAGGGGCAATATGATGTCACCGAATTGGCCCAATACTTAGCGGGACTCCTGAAAGGCCAGCTCTCCGAACCCTGATGGAGGTCACGCCGACGCAGGCTCGAGCGTCCCTGGTATCGGTAGGTTGCAGCGCGAATGGAGTTGGCAGGTAGCGTCCGCTATCATCGACTGTTTGGCCAACAGCGTTCAGAACCGAAGGTCCCGAGTGGCTCTAGGGGCTTTTGCTTTGCGTTGTGCCAGGGTTCGTGGTTCCCATCCGTCGAAAACCGCGACGGATGACCGACAATGGTTGTAAGACGCGCCACTAACAACAAGAAGAGCTCAGGACTTCACTTCGAGGCGGTGAAGATAGATTCTCTCTTCGAGGTCCTCGACGCGGTCGCTTGGCTTGACTCACCTACCGCCAGCCAGATCGCGCAGTACGCCGCTATAGACCCTCGCACCGCTGGTAAGGTCCTAAAGAACGCGCGACTCGTCGGACTAGTTCAGTCTCACGACGACGGTAGCACGTACGTCCTCGCGCAACCGTACCCTTACAAAGGGACATTAGTAGAGAAGCGGAGCGTAGTTCGCGAGTCGCTCCTGAAGCATCCGCTGATCCGTAGCATCCGCCAGTTCATGGCGCTTGGAGACGACCTGCCGGACGCCATGAGGAAGGCCGCCACAGTCGCCGGTGAGAAGAACTACGACCAGTCGGCGATAGCTCCGCTCGTCACGTGGGCATCTTCGGAAGGTGCTCTGGACTTGAAAGTTCGCGTCGAAGTCCTCGTTAACGAAGCTGTCGTCGCGAAGGAAGCGCGTCACGTGGAGCACGAGCACGAGCGAGTCGCCTTCATCTCGCACAGCACCAAGGACAAACCGTTCGTGCGGAAACTCGCCGCTGATCTCGTCGCCCAAGGTGTCAAGGTCTGGTTAGATGAACAGCAGATTCTAGTAGGTGACTCCATCCCGGAGACGATCGCCCAGGGACTCGCCGAGTCGGACTTCTTCATCCTCGTAGTAAGTCAGCACTCTGTTGCTTCAGGCTGGGTAAAGAAGGAACTTAGTACCGCTCTAGTCCAGGAGATCGAGCGCCGTAAGGTAACCGTGTTTCCAGTGAAGCTCGACGAGGCCGCGATGCCGACGACCATCGCGGACAAGTTGTACGCGGACTTCAGTCGTTCCTACGAGGAGGGATTCGAGAAGCTCATCCGATCGATAAAGGCACGAAAGGTTACACGAGATGACCACAACTGAACCAGTAAACACGGCCGGGACTGCGAAGAAGAACGTGCCGAAGGGTGGACGGAAGGGTGGTACTACCTTCCCGCGGATCAACCTTGAGAAGGCCCTCGCTTACGCTGACAAGCTCGTTAGCAAGACGCACACGGGACCACTACCGGAAGCTACGATCCTAGCTGGTGTGTTCGAGAACGCCGGACCTTTCGGCCAGGTCCGAGCCTCCGCTCTGAAGCAATTTGATCTACTTCAAGGCGACAAGAAGGCTTATAGCGCGACGGATCTCGCGCGTTCGATCGTCGCAGCGCCTCCCGAAGAAAAGACTCCTCTATTACAGAAGGCTTTCCTGAACTCCAAGCTCTTCCAAGAGATTTATACGACGTTCCAGGATGACACAGTATCGAGAGCGAAGATCAAGCAACGAGCGCAAGCTCTGAAGGTTCACCCCGACTCCTCTGAAGAATGCGTGGTGACCTTCATAGAGTCTGCCGTCACCGCGGGACTAGGCACGATCGAGGGTGATTCGGTAAAGCTAGCCAAGCTCGGCGCCTTGACGACAGCTCCGGTCACCGACGAGCCGACTGGCGAGGGGACCGGCGAGATCGAAGACGATCTAGAAACTGAAGGCACTGAGCAAGAGTCGCAGGGGCAAGGCGGCCAGGATAATCTGGACGAGCAGCCCGAGGGCTCAAAATCAGGCCGTAACAAGGGTGGAGTCACGGTCAATCTTGCCGTGGATTCTAGCAGCGATCCAGACAAGCTCGAAAAACAACTGAAGCTCCTGAAGAAGTTCGGTCTGCTATAGCCGGGTGCCCCAGGAGTGTCCGCTCCACACTTTGCTTTCCCATTTTGGGAATCGTTCCCACTTTTTCCTTCATTTTTCTTGCCTTCCACTTTTCATTTCTGTCGAATTAAAAGATAAGGCGGCATTCGCGAGATTTCGCCGGATGTCGCTTTTGTCGTTTGTGAGGTTGGCGAATGAAGAGGCGGAAGCCGAAGATTATCAAGGACGCGAAGGCGCGCGGGGAATGGGTGGAGTCGGTGTTTATGGCGCGGGCGGGGGAGCTGGGATTTGCGGTGAGCAGGCCGTGGGGAGACTCCAGGAGCTACGATTTTGTGGTGGGGCGGCCGGGACACTTTGTGAGTGTTCAGGTCAAGTCCACGGTGTACCGGACCGGCGGGGGGTACGAATGCTGCATTAAAGGCAAGAAAGATGAGCCTTACGAGGCTGGCTCGTTCGACTTTCTGGCGGCTTATGTGGTGTTGGAAGATGCGTGGTACATCCTTCCGGCGGGCAAGGTGGCGGGCAGGGAGACTGTGTGTCTGTTTTCGAAGTCGAAGTATGCCAGGTACGAGGACTACCAGGAAGCGTAGCAACTCTTGCGGGATGCCTCGGAGATCCGCGATGCCAAGAGTGGGGTCGAGGAGGTGTCCGTGGCGGAACCTGCCAGGGTGGAGCCATCGAGCGCGATGGGACGGATGGAGGCGGCTGCGAAATTCTTTATGCGTTCTCTGGAACGGGCGAATGTGATTCCGGGCAAGGGCGGCAAGAGCTAGCGCCGACGACCGTTGGGGCTGCGGCTGGGCTTCGCCCCTTCGGCTTCGCTCAGGGCGGGCTTCGCAGGACGGCCGAGGCGGCCGTCGCCACATGGTTCTTCCGGGAATGCTTTCACGGTGTGTAAGTTATTGGGTACGAGGCACTGGGAATATTAGTTCTTAGTTTTCCTCTGCCTTCCACAGGGATGTTCGATCCTCCACAGTTTCTGCACAACTACAGCGCTTTTTTCGGTTGCGGGGCGCAACGATCTGGCTGAGAGTGTTTGCAGCGAAACGTGAAAGTTCCTGAGCTTGCCGAATGATTGCGGCAGAGCCAGCGGCAGCCGGTGATTCTCGAGGGTGAATTGCCGGGGGGAATCCAGTAAACGCGCGCAAGCGCGACTGGTTGCCCGGGCGTTGCGGCCTCCTCCCCCATTCTGCTTCTCGGAGCAGGACAGGGCCGCTGGCCAACCGCGGCGGTTGTCGATTCGTGATCGCAAGGTGACGGATCCGCAACTGGCTTTGGCAAATGCGGCGGCACTCCTTTCGAGCGCTGTCGGGCTGAAGCGGTCATTCCGCCGCTCAGCGGTGATAAGGCACAGGAAACCACGTACGATGCGGCTCGGGTGGCTGGCCCGGGCCGCGTTTGTTTTGTGCGGAATTCTTTCATCGACTTGATCTTCGTATTTTGTTCTCCTACACTGAGACCACGCAAACTATCGCGAAACAGGAAGGCCAACTTTTTTTGGTTTGGCCCGAGTTTTCCATAGCACGCGCGTCGCATTCACAAGGGGTTTGCGGCTAGTGTTGCATCTCCGAGAATTTCCCAAGAGAGAAATCATTGGCAACCACTGATTACAGCATCAGCACTCTTCCGGCGAATGTTGAGGCCGAACGTTCGATTCTGGGCGCGATTCTGCTCGACAACTTTGCCTACAACCAGGCGGCCGAGCACTTGCGGATCGAGGACTTCTCTCTCGACTCGCACCGCCGCATTTACTCGCGCATGGTTGACCTGGCGGAGTCGTCGCGGCCCATCGACATGATCACGCTGATCGAGGAACTCGATCGGCACAAGGATCTGCAGCCGATCGGCGACGTGGCCTACGTCTCGAGCCTGGTCGATGGCGTGCCCGACCGGCCCAGCATTGAGCACTACGTCAAGATTGTGCGCGACAAGGCGTTGCTGCGAGGGCTGATTTCTGCCGCCAATACGGCGATCGCGCGTGCGTCGGACCAGGGGGACGCGGCCGAAGATGTTTTGAGCGACGCCGAGGCCGCCATCTTTCAGCTCTCGGACAAACGCATTGGGCGCGGCTTCATGGGCGTGCAGGAAATCGTTCGCGAGTCGTTTGGGTCGGTGGACGCGCTGCTGCAACGCGGCCAACGCATCACGGGACTCGCGACCCACTACACCGACCTGGATGAAATGACTTCGGGATTGCAGCGCTCCGATCTGGTGATCATTGCGGCGCGGCCTTCCATGGGCAAGACCGCTTTCGTGATGAACATTGCGGAGAATGCCGCGATTGAAGATCAACAGGTGGTGGGCGTGTTCTCGCTGGAAATGTCGCGGGAGGCGCTGCTGATGCGCCTGCTGTGTTCGCAGGCGCGGGTCGACGCCCACAAGATGCGCACCGGTTCGCTGTGGCAGGACGACACAAAAAAAGTAGTGCGCGCGATGGAGCAACTGGCGCATGCACCGATTTTTATCGATGACACTCCCGGCATTTCTCTGAGCGAGATGCGGGCCAAGTCGCGGCGATTGAAGCAGGCGCAGGGCGGCAGGCTGGATTTGATCATCGTGGATTACCTGCAGTTGATGTCGGGCGGGGGCAAGCGTTTCGAGAATCGTACTCAGGAAGTCTCCGCAATTTCGCGCGGATTGAAGGCGCTCGCGAAAGAACTGAGCGTGCCGGTGATCGCGCTCTCGCAGTTGAGCCGCGCTCCGGAAAGCCGCGGCGGAGATCATCGTCCGCAACTTGCCGACTTGCGCGAGTCAGGATCGATCGAGCAGGATGCCGACTTGGTAATGTTCATCTTCCGTGAAGAAGTCTACAAACAGGACGATCCTGAATTGCAGGGTAAGGCCGAGATCATTATTGCCAAACAGCGAAATGGCCCGATCGGAAAAATCCGCATGGCCTTCTTGAAAAATAGCACCAGATTTGAGTCACTTGCGGAAGGCGAGCGGGGCTCCGAGGAGTGATTCTTATCTACAGGAAAGACCCTAGAAGCCGCCGGGTAAGTCCCTTAGGACCTTAGGCTTGCACAGCCACAAAGCCCAGACGATCATCCTGTGGAAAAGCTTGTGGAATAGAAAACCACTTCCCAGATTCCTTTTGGCAAAGACCGATCGGTCGGTTTCGAGAAGAGACATTTCCCGCCTTTAAATCCATGAATAGTAACCAGTTATGCAATTCATGAGGCATTAACATGACAGCGATGCAGACGCGCTTGATTTCTTTCCGATTTTGAGATTTGCACATTTTGACGTTCTACCACTTTCGTTTTCTGCGCGATTTTAGTGGGTTTTGCCAGGTTCGCTTCCCCGGCACTTCCTGCCATGTGCTGATGGGAACAATCGTTTTCTGTGATGTTAGACACAAGGTTTTGGGAAAAGACCTGCTCTTCAATTGCTACCCTCGCCAACCTTCAGAACAGCCAGAAACGCCTCTTGCGGAATGTCGACGCGGCCAATGCGTTTCATGCGCTTCTTGCCTTCTTTCTGCTTCTCCAGTAGCTTGCGCTTGCGCGAAATATCGCCGCCATAACATTTCGCAATAACGTTCTTGCGAATGGCGTGCACGGTTTCACGGGCGATGATCTTGGCGCCGATGGAGGCCTGGATCGCCACCTCGAACATCTGGCGGGGAATGAGTTCCCGCATTTTGGAAACCAGAAGTTTCCCGCGTTCGTAGGCGAAGTCACGGTGCACGATGATGGAGAGCGCGTCCACGGGTTCACCGGCAACCAGGATGTCGAGCTTCACCATTGGCGATTCCCAATAGTCGGCCAGATGGTAATCGAGGGAAGCGTAGCCACGCGAAACGGATTTGAGGCGGTCGTAAAAGTCGAGGACGATCTCGTTCAAGGGCAATTCGTAGTGCAGCATCACGCGCGAGGAACTGACGTACTCAAAAGTTTTTTGCTTGCCGCGTTTTTCTTCGACCAGCTTGAGAATTCCGCCGACGTATTCTTCGTTGGTGAGAATCGTGGCCAGGATTACCGGCTCTTCGACTTTCGCGATTTCGCTGGGATCGAGCCAGTGCGAAGGATTGTCGATTTCGACCATCTCGCCATCGGTCTTCGTGATCTTGTAGCGCACGCCGGGAGCGGTGGTGATCAGGTCAAGATTGAACTCGCGCTCCAGACGTTCCTGGATGATCTCCATGTGAAGCAGGCCCAGGAAGCCGCAGCGGAAGCCGAAGCCGAGCGCGACGGAACTTTCCGGCTCGAAGAAAAAGGAAGAATCGTTCAAGCGCAATTTTTCCAGGGCCTCGCGCAGTTGCGTGTGCTCGTGCGCGTCAACCGTGTAGAGCCCGGCGAAGACCATGGGCTTGATTTCTTCAAAGCCGGGCAAGGCCTCGAGCGCGGGATTCGCATCGTGGGTGATGGTGTCGCCTATTTTCGTGTCGGCGACATTCTTGATGTTGGCGATGAGGAAGCCAACTTCGCCGGCTACAAGTTGATCTATCTCGACCGGCTTGGGGGTGAGCACGCCCAGAGTTTCCGCGTCGAAGGTTGTGCCGTTCCACCACAGTCGAATTCTGTCGCCCTTGCGCAGAGTCCCTTCAAAAACGCGAGTCAGCACGACGACACCGCGGTAAGCGTCGAACCAGGAGTCGAAAACCAGCGCCTGGAGCCGGTTGTCAGGCGATCCCTTGGGTGGAGGAACGCGTTTCACAATCGCCTCGAGCACGTCGGGAACGCCCTGGCCGGTCTTGGCGCTGATCAGGACAGCGTCGGATGCATCGAGGCCGACCGCCCCTTCGATCATTTCCTTGGTGCGCGGAATGTCGGCGCTTTGCAGATCGATCTTGTTGATGACGGGAATGATTTCGAGCCCGTGATTGATCGCAAGATACGAATTAGCTAGCGTCTGCGCCTCGACTCCCTGCGATGCGTCAACGACGAGCAGCGCTCCCTCGCACGAAGCCAGGGATCGCGAGACCTCGTAGGAAAAGTCCACGTGGCCGGGCGTGTCGATCAGATTGAGTTGGTAGGTCTGGCCGTCGTGCGCGGTGTAAGCCATGCGAACGGCGTGAGCCTTGATGGTGATGCCGCGCTCGCGCTCCAGGTCCATGGAGTCGAGCACCTGGGCCTGCATTTCACGCGCGGTAAGCGATCCGGTCAGCTCCAGCAGGCGGTCGGCGAGCGTGGATTTGCCGTGATCGATATGCGCGATGATCGCGAAGTTGCGGATGAAAGCGGCGTCCATGAGTGAGCGGCTAAGTCTCGATTCTAACAGGCGGTTTTCGAACGGTGCGGGACAGCGTGTGGTCAGCGTGTGGTCTTGCCATATTCTTCCTTGTGGTTTAGTCTCGTCTGCCGGAACGGGGGGATGATGGTCGGAAGGAACGTAGCGCTGACCCTGATCGTGGGGCTGGCCGTCGCTGCGATCGTGCTTGAGTATCCTCCGGCAGCCTGGACTCAGATTCAAACCGCGGGACTGTGCCTGACGGTTTTGGGCTTGATCCTGTGGACGGTCGCGCGCTTCCAGCTCGGTAGTTCACTGACTGTCTCGGCGCAGGCGAAACAGCTGGTCAGTCGGGGGCTCTATTCGAGGATCCGCAATCCTATCTATGTCTTCGGTTCGTGCGTGATTGCCGGTCTGATTCTTGAGCTGGGGCGTCCAGTGTGGTTGCTGGTGTTTCTCGCGGTCATTCCGCTGCAGATCTGGCGTGCGCGTAAGGAAACGCAGGTACTCGATGCGAAGTTTGGGGAGGAGTACCGCAGGTATCGCTCGACCACGTGGTTCTGATCGTCAAGACAGCGACAGCTCATGGAGGAATCATGCGTAAGGTACTCGTTCTGGTCTTGCTGGCCTGCCGCTCGCTCGCCGGAGCGCAGAGCCCGTCCGCGGACGTTCGCAAGTTCGTCAAGATCGACGCGCCCGTCATCGCGTTGACCCACGTCCGCGTGATCGACGGCACGGGCGCAGCGGCGCGCGAGGATCAGACCATCATTCTCAACAAAGGGAAGATTGAGTCGGTGGGTGCCGCTTCCGCGGCGAGCGTTCCGAAAGACGCGCAAGTGCTCGACCTGCATGGGTACAGCGTGATACCCGGGCTCGTCGGCATGCACAACCACATGTTTTATCCCATGGGGAACGGAATTTTCGGCGAGATGGCGTTTAGTTTTCCGCGACTGTACTTGGCTGGCGGTGTGACTACGATTCGCACTACAGGGTCGCTCGAACCATACACCGATCTTGAACTTAAGAAACAGATTGACTCCGGTCAAACACCGGGACCCAAGATCCACGTTACGGGGCCGTATCTTGAGGGCGCGGGCTCGTGGGCACTGCAGATGCACCAACTCACCGGGCCCGACGACGCGACGCGCACGGTGAACTTCTGGCTCGATCAGGGCGTCGACAACTTCAAAGCCTACATGTTCATTACTCCGGCGGAACTTTCGGCGGCGACCACCGCGGCGCACAAACGAGGGGCGAAAGTTACCGGACACCTGTGTTCCATCGGATTTCGCGAAGCGGCTGCTTTGGGAATCGATGACCTTGAACACGGACTGCTGGTCGATACGGAATTCTTTCCATGGAAGAAACCGGGAGAGTGCCCAAACACGCCGCAGGATCTGGACTTCTACGGGAAGTTGGACGTGCAGACGGGCCCGGCACACGACATGGTTCTCGATCTGGTCAAGCACCGCGTCTCTGTTACTTCCACGCTTCCTGTATTCGAGATGGGAGTGCCGGGGCGGCCTTCGATCCAGCAACGCGTGCTGGATGCGCTGTCTCCGGACGCGCGGAGCGCGGTGCTGAGCAACAAGGTTCGGGCCAGCGACCAGGCGGCGATTTCGCGACGATACAATGCCGAGTCTTCGCCATGGCCAGCCGCGCTCAAGAAGGAAATGGAATTCGAATACGAGTTCTCCAAAGCGGGAGGCTTGCTGCTCGCCGGGCTTGACCCTACCGGCATGGGTGGCGTGATCGCGGGCTTCGGCGATCAACGGGAGGTTGAGTTGCTGGTTGAGGCGGGGTTCACACCGGTGGAGGCGATCCACGTTGCGACCGCTAACGGAGCGCTGTTTCTGGGAGGGTCAGATCGCATCGGAACGATCGCGCCGGGCAAACAGGCCGATCTGGTAGTGATCAAAGGTGACCCGTCGAAGAAAATCGAAGACATCGAAAACGTGGAAATCGTCTTCAAAGAGGGGATCGGCTATGACTCGGCCAAACTGATTGAATCGGTGCGCGGGTTGGTTGGGATCCGTTAACCGAGTGCCGCTAAAATCACAATCGCATGCTCGTTCTCGCTTCCGCTTCGCCACGACGTCAGGAACTTTTGCGCAACGCTGGCATTTCATTTACCGTGCAGCCGGCAGACATCGACGAGACTCCGCTGGTAGCCGAACCGCCGCGTGAGTGTGCGGAGCGGTTGGCGCGCGAGAAAGCACTCGCGGTCTGGCGCACCCGGCGGCAGGATCTGGTGTTGGGAGCCGACACGATTGTCGTGGTCGATGAGACGATCCTCGGCAAGCCGGTCGACGCTGACGATGCCGTTCGCATGCTGCGGTTGCTCTCCGGGCGCGTGCACCGTGTGATCACGGGAGTATGCCTGGTTGAAGCAGTTGTCAGCCGCCAGTTCGCAGTTGGCGAGGCTGCGCCGCATACGGTACAGTCGCGACAAAGCTCATACGAAATACTGAGAACAGAGGACGGAGAACCGAGAACTACCTCTGAAACCACGCTGGTGACGATGAGCGAGTTGTCCGATGATGAACTCCGCGATTACGTCGCCACTGGCGAGCCCATGGACAAGGCAGGAGCCTACGCAATTCAGGGAATGGCTTCGCGGTGGATTCCACGTATTGAGGGCGATTACAGCAACGTCGTGGGATTGCCGGTAGCCCTGGTTTATCGAATGCTGCGGGGGCGATGCTGAATTAAAGGTGCGGACGGGCTTTCTGCTGGATCGAGTCGGAGCGGGCGGACGCTCAGCGTTCAGGAGGAGTTGAGAGTTACACCTTCTTCTCTTCTTCTTCTTTTTTCTTTGCCTCTTCCTTGGCGGCTTCGGGTTCTTTCATCGCGGACTTGAAGTTACGGATGCCTTCGCCCAGACCCTTGCCCACAGCAGCGAACTTGCTGGTGCCGAACACCAGTAGTGCGATCGCGACAATCAAAAGCAGATGCAAAGGCTGAAAAAGACCTTCACCCATAACTCCTCCACCAGGACGGTCTTCGATGAGTACTGCGTAAGCCAGCCGAAGACCCCTGAGAAAAGTCTAGGCTACCCCACCCGCGGAGTCAAAGGCAGACTGCCCAGGCATCGCTTTTGCACCGAAACGCTCACTAGCAGCCCTCCTGAGAGTCTATTCTCGAAAGATGCACTCTCTTCGGAGGTCTCCTCGGATGTTCAAACCTCGCGTTGTCGCGCTCGCGCTGTTGCTCACCCTCCAGACTGTCGGGACGGCTTCGGCGCAGAGTTTGGCTGCTGCGCCGGTTACGCCGCCGAGCGAACAGCGCAAGACCAGCGAACCTTACACCGGAGATCTCTCCGTTTTCGATTCCCCAGGCCGCGAAGATCGATTGCAGATCAACCGCGTGATGGACATTCTTGGCATCGCGCCCGGAAAGGCTGTAGCCGACATTGGCGCCGGGTCGGGATGGTTCACTGTTCGCGCGGCGAAACGCGTGGGCGGAGGCGGCCTGATTTATGCAGTCGACATCAATCCAGAGGCAATCCGTTACGTCAGCGAGCGGGCGCGGAAGGAGCAGTTACAAAATGTGAAGACGATTCTGGGCAAATCCGACAACCCGCTTCTGCCCGAAAGTTCGGTAGACGCCGTTTTGTTGCTCAAGACTTATCACGAAGTTGCGCAGCCCGTGGCTTTGCTGCAGAACCTGCGCGCGAGTCTGCGTTCGGGTGCCAAGATCGGAATCATTGATCGCAACGGTAATGGGGAGAATCACGGAGTCGGCCGCGACGTCGTGATCCGCGAGGCTAAAGAGGCCGGATACAAACTGGTTGAGCAGTACGATTTTGTCAAAGGCGACAAAATGGATTATTTCCTGGTCTTTGTGCCCCAGGAATAGTGTCAGGCGCTTTCGATCATTCCGGCCAGAAGCAGTGCGCGGCGCGGCAATTCGGAGATCGCGATGTGTTCGTGGACGGCGTGCGCTCCCTCACCCACGCCCCCCATGCCATCGAGTGTCGGGATGCCGATGCCGGCGGTAAAGTTTCCGTCCGAACCCCCGCCCACAGCTGCTTCTTCGAGCTTCCAGTCAATCTGCTTCGCGATGGCCTGCGCCTTCCTATAGAGCGCGGCCACACCGGCATTCCTCTCCATAGGCATGCGGTTGATGCCTCCCTTGACGCTCAGTTTGCAGTGCTTGTCGAAGGGCTTCAGCGATTGGAATTTGCGATCGAGAATGACGGCCTGCTTCGCTTCCTTGATGCGCACGTCAATTTCTACACTGGCCTGGGCCGCGATTACATTGGTACGAGTTCCACCATAAATCACTCCGGGATTCACGGACATGCCTCGGCGCAAATCATTGAGCCTGGAAACAGCGGTGATCTGCCGCGCGAGTTCGACGATGGCGCTGTGTCCCTTGCCGGGATCGAGCCCGGCGTGCGCCGCCACACCTTTCACGTTCAGAATGTATTCACCCACTCCCTTGCGCGCGGTTTTCACGGCGCAGCGTGGCCCGGCAGGCTCAAGCACGAGCACGGCAGCCGATTCCCTGGCCAATGCCTCGGTAATTTTGCGGGAAGAATAGCTGCCGACTTCCTCGTCCGAAACCAGAAACACGGTGACCGGGCGCGGCAGGCCAGCACCCCACGCTTGCAGCGCCTCGATCGCATACAGCATGAGCGCGATGCCCGACTTCATGTCGAGCACGCCGGGTCCGTGCAGGCGCCCGCCGGCGACGTGGCAGGGCATGGTCGCGAGCGTTCCCAGCGGATAGACAGTATCGAAGTGGCCGAGCAGCAGAACGGGCTCGACCTTTTCGCGTCCAGGGAAATCGATCTGCACGCTGTCGGCGAAATCCGCGGCGCGGTGCACGCGCGCACGTCCGCCGAGAGCCTCGAAGCGCGCCGCGAGCAACGCGCCCATGCGGTCGGCGGCCAGCTTGTTATCGCTGGGAGATTCGATCCCGACAAACGCGCGGATGGTCTGGACGATCTCTTCCTGCCGGGCTTCGAAGTAGCGCAGTCGCTCGCCCCATACCGGGTTCGATCGGGATGGGTTGGATCGGTCTTGCTTCGAACCTGTTGTTTTCTTGCCCGGCATCTTTGCGCTGCTCTCCGGCCCGGGGCAGAGGAAGCACCTTCGGGCGCAAGTCGTACAGTATAATCTTCAAGCCGTTTTGAGACGAACCATGAAAGAGAGCACCCCTGTGACGGAACCTTCGCCCGAGTCGACGAAGACCGTGCTCGACATCCACGAGATTCTGAAGATTCTGCCGCATCGCTATCCTTTCTTGCTGATTGACCGCGTGCTTGATTTGGAGCGTAGAAAACGCATTGTCGCCATCAAGAACGTAACCATCAACGAACCCTTCTTCGCGGGACACTTCCCGGGTCTACCCATTATGCCGGGAGTGCTGATTGTGGAAGCCATCGCGCAGGCGGGTGGTGCGCTGCTGCTGACCGAGGTTGAAGACCGCAGCAACAAGGTCATGATGTTTACCGGGATCGAGCGCGCGAAGTTCCGCAGACCGGTCAGCCCGGGGGACCAGTTGCGTCTGGAAGTTGAGGTAACCGGCTGGCGCTCGGTGCCGGGGATGACCGCTGCGAAGATGCAAGGTTACGCTTACGTGGGCGATAAACGCGTGGCCGAGGCGATTGTTTCGTGCCAGTTGGTTGACAGCTCGCGCGGGCGGGGATCAGAAAGCGCCGACGACAATGCAGGATAGCGATCGCCGGGCGCCGATTAATCCGCCAACGACTCCATGCATCCATCGCTCGTGCATCCATCGCCCATGACCTCAGTTTCCAGGAACGTACATCCCACGGCGATTATCGATTCGCGCGCGAAGGTTCCTGCGTCCTGCAAAATCGGACCTTATTGCGTGGTTGGCGCGGAGGTCGAACTGGGCGAGAGTTGCCGCCTAGGGTCGCATGTGGCGATCGAGGGGCCAACGAAAATCGGATCCGATAATATCTTCTTCCCTTTCTGCGCCATCGGCATGGCGCCGCAGGACATCACCTACAAAGGCGAGCCCACGCGGCTTGAGATCGGCGATCACAACGAGATCCGCGAGTGCGTGACCATTAACCGCGGGACGGTGAAGGGCGGAGGCCTGACCAAGGTCGGCAGCCACCTGCTGATCATGGCTTACACGCACATTGGGCACGATTGCGCGATTGAGGATCACGCCATGCTGGTGAATGGCGCGACGTTGGGCGGACACGTGACAGTCGAAGAATGGGCGGTGGTCGGAGCGCTGTGCCCGGTGCACCAGTTTGTGCGTATCGGCGCGCACTCCTACATTGGAGGAGGCACGGTCATCACGCAGGATGTTCTGCCGTTCTCCATGACCTCAGCCGCGCGAGACACGCACGCGTACGGGATGAATAAAGTTGGCCTCGAACGGCGCGGGTTTTCGAAAGAGCGCATTGCGAAGATTCACCACGCCTATAAGATCTTGCTCGCCTCGAAGATGAATACGTCGCAGGCGCTGGAAAGATTGAAGTCGGGACCGGACCGCGGTGAGGATGTCGATATGCTGATCCGGTTCATCGAGGCGTCGGAGAGAGGGATTATCAAGTAAGAGTCATCCGAGCGGCGCTTAACTTCCAGCCGCTGCCGTTCCTGCTTTATTTAGTAATCGCTCCATCTCATCCATCACGCGATTCATCTTCCTTACCGTCAGCTCCAGCGGTTCGTCGGTTGTCATGTCAACGCCCGCGTCCTTCAGCAGTTCGATCGGGTATTTCGACTTGCCCGCCGAAATGAATTTCAGATAGCGCTCGGTGGCTCCCGGATCACCCGAAAGCACTTTTTCCGACAAGGCAGAGGATGCAGTGAATGAGGTCGCGTACTGGAAGACATAAAAAGAATTGTAGAAATGGGGGATGAAGGCCCACTCGTCTGCAATGTAATCATCCACGATGCACACACCCTGATCGTGCCCGTAGTACTTCTTGACGATCTCGAGGTAGAGTTTCGACAGAGCGTCGCCGGTGAGTGGCTGTCCTTTTTCAACCATTTCATGTATGCGCAGTTCAAATTCTGCAAACTGAGTCTGCCGGAAAACGGTTCCCTTGATGCTCTCCAGATAGTTCCCCAGTAAGGAAAGCCGGGTCGCGTCATCTTTGATTTGCTTGAGCATGTAATCGATGAGAAGAGCCTCGTTGAAGGTCGAAGCGACTTCAGCGACGAAAATCGGGTAGGAAGACAAGGGATACGGCTGGGTTTTATTCGAGAAGTAGCTGTGCATGGTGTGCCCAAGTTCGTGGGCCAGCGTGCTCATGTCGTCATACTTACCGTTGTAGTTCAGCAGCATGTAGGGGTGAACGTCATATGCCGCCCCGTTGGAATAAGCCCCGGCGGTCTTACCTTCCGTTGGATACATGTCGATCCAGCGTTCGGTGAAGGCGCGCTTCGCTCCCGCGGCATATTCGGGGCCAAGTGGGGCAAGAGCTTCCAGGATGTTGCGTTCGGCCACGTCGACCGGATATTTCGTGTCGACCGAAGATACAAGAGGAGCATAGAGATCGTAATAATGGAGTTCGGAAAGCCCCATCATTCGTTTACGGAGCTTCAGGTAGCGCTGAAACGTGGGCAGGTTGCGATTGACTCCGTCCACTAACCGCGAATACACCGAAACTGGAATGTTGGGCTGGTCCAGGGCAGCTTGCAGGGAGTTATCGTAATTGCGCGCCCGCGCGTAGAAAGCGGATGTCTGCACAGAGGAGTTCATCATGGAGCCAAAGGTCGCGCGATATTTTCCCAGCGCGGTGAAAAAAGCTTCCATAACTTTCTGGCGGTCCTCTCGGGAGAGTGAACCACGGCGGAGTGTAAAAGCCGCCTTATCTAGTTTGGCTGTCTTGCCATCGCTCAGGGTGACGGAAGGATAGGGAAAATCGGCATCGGCAAAGATGCCATAGACACTGGATGGCCCGCTTGCCATCACGGAGGATCCGGCCAGGAGTTTTTCCTCCGCGTTGCTGAGCGTGTGAGCGCGGCGGCGAGCGATGTCGTCGAGGTAATGGCGGAAAACATGCAGCCGAGGCTCCTGCGTGAGAAATCGCTCGATGGTCGCGTTATCCATCTTGAGGATCTCGGGTTCAATGAACGCTGTTTCAGTTCCTAGAATGGACCCGAGCTGAATCATTTCCTGCTGCATGCCCTGGTAGGTACTGACTCGGGTGTCCTGGTCGGAACTCATGCTCGCATATACGAACAGGCGCGTGAGTTCTTTGTCGAAGTAGCTTTGGGCCTCCAGAGCGTCCGCCAGCCGGGATGCGGAGGAAGGCAGTGTGCCTTGAAACTGTCTAAGCTTCGGCAACTCGGTTGCAAGCTTTTCTTTCGCCGCACGCCAAGCCTGGTCGGACGGATAGATGGACGTCAGATCCCATTTGTAGTCGTCCGGTACTTTGCTGCGATCGTGCTCTTGGGCTTGCGAAACAAGGGTTGAGGCGGCGAACAGCACGAGCGCGCCCGGCAGGTAGCGGAGGACGGTTGCGACGTCAACATGCATTGAGGGTGCTCCTTCACCATTAGACGAGTTCCGAGATAAAACAGAAGCTGGATTAGAATCCCAGGATCAGAAATATCAGAGCATTTTAGCTATCAAAAGTTCCGCAACGCAGATTATTTTCATGTGTTGCTCTGGCGTTCTTCGGCGATTTTCACTCATTTTGACGCAACCGCCACGATCCGCTGTCGCCAAACGCGGCGCGTAGCGGTTCTTTTTGATCCTAAGTGCTAGACTGACTCGGCATCCGTCTAAATCAACGCCTACTTCATGCCCGTTCAGAACGAAAAACTTGGCCTCATCGCCGGTAATGGCAAGTTTCCCTTCCTTGTGCTCGACGCGGCGCGCGCGCAGGGATACGAAGTGGTGGTGGCTGCGATTCAAGAAGAAGCTTTCCCGGAGATCGAATCGCATGGCGCGGTTGCCGTTCACTGGCTTTCGCTGGGGGAACTGTCGAAGCTAATCGAGACCTTTCAGCGGGAAGGCGTCCGGCGCGCCATCATGGCGGGGCAGGTCAGGCACAAGCAGATTTTTTCCAGCATCCGGCCGGACTGGCGACTGGCCAAACTTCTGCTCTCGCTCACGACGCGCAACACCGACTCGCTGCTCGGCGCAATAGCGAAAGTGTTAGCCGATGAAGGGATCACGCTGGAAAAATCCACATGGCTGCTTGAACCCCTGCTGGTGAAGCCCGGCGTGCTGACCGAGCGCGAACCCACCGAGCAGGAGCGCAAAAACATTGATTATGGACGAGCCGTAGCCCGCAAGCTTGCGCAGCACGACATTGGGCAGACGGTCGTGATCGCCGAATCCGCGTGCGTCGCGGTCGAAGCCATGGAGGGCACCGACGCCACCATCGAGCGGGCCGGGGACATCATGGGTTCGCTGCACGGCGATGCTTCCACTCTCAACCGCGCCCTGACGGTGGTGAAGATCGCCAAGCCGAATCAGGATATGCGCTTCGACGTGCCGGTGATCGGCGTGAAGACGATCGAAGTGATGCATGCGGCGGGCGCGAGTTGTCTGGCAGTGGACGCGGGAAAGTGTCTGCTGTTGGATGGGCAGAAGATTATTGACGCGGCGAACGCAATGGGAATCACGATCGTTGCAGAGGGTGATCGATGAAATCCAAGCACACTGAAAGTCGATCCGAAGCCAGTCGCCTTGCTGACCAGCTTCGTCGCGCTTTCGACGGTAGTGCGTGGCACGGGCCGGCGCTGCTCGAATTGCTGGAGGATGTGGATGCAGCCACGGCCGCAGCCAAACCGCTGCTTAAGGTTCACAGCATCTGGGAGCTTGTCTTGCATATTGCGGTGTGGGACGGGGCGGCGCTCCGCAGGCTGGGCGGAGAAAAATGGCAACCCACCGGTTTAGCGAATTTCCCGCTTGTGTCTGCGCTTCCAGAGGCGGCGTGGCGCGAGGCTGTAGCTGAGACAAAGCGCACGCATGATGCTCTCGTCAAGACTGTCGCTGCACTGCCGGACTCACGCCTCGGGGAGCGCGTTCCCGGCAAACGGTACGACTTTTATCACATGCTGCACGGAGTCGCGCAGCACGAGCTTTATCACGCCGGACAGATTGCGATTCTGAAGAAGGCCCAAGGTCGGATTGAATAATTTTGTAATCGGGTAATTGGGCAATTGGCACACCTCGACAAGAAGTTCTCAATTCCCCAATTACCCAATTTCGCTCACCACTTCTTGAAGATCACGGCCACGGCCGCGACGATCAGCGCGAACCCCGCGAGGTAATTCCACCGTAGCGGCTGCTTCAGATACAAGACGGAGAAGGCGGCGAAGACGGTAAGAGTAATCACTTCCTGGATCGTCTTGAGTTGTGCCGCGGTGAACTCGTAAGAGCCGATGCGATTCGCCGGGACCTGGAAGCAGTATTCAAAGAAGGCGATCAGCCAACTCACCACAATCACTTTGTAGAGCGGCACCTCGCGATACTTTAAATGTCCGTACCAGGCGAACGTCATGAAGATGTTGGAGATGGTCAGCAACACGATCGTCCTCATGGGGCGATTCAGTCCTTTCTACAGTTGATTTTTCCGTAACGCGGGAACTCCCGAGCCGCCGGCGCTAATCCGGATGCTCTTTCCCTGGCTAACGTTTACAATTTGTTTCCGGCAACCGGCCATCGAGAATTTCTCCTGCCATCGCAAAATCCGATTTCCGTCGCCGTGGTCGGCGTGGGCGTCTTTGGGCGCAATCATGCCCGAGTTTACAAGGAACTCGAACAACAAGGGGAACCGGTGCGCCTGCTGGGAGTGGTCGATCCCGACGTAAGCCGCGCCGACGCCGTAGCGACCGAGTTCGGGTGCAAAGGCTTCGGATCCGTGCTGCAGATGTTGACCACGCATAGCGAGTTGCAAGCCGCTTCTGTGGCCGCTCCCACCGTGCATCACCTCCAAGTGGCGCGAGAGTTGATGAAGGCTGGAGTGGATGTGCTCATCGAGAAGCCTCTGGCGGCCACGCTGCCTGAGGCGGAGCAACTGGTTGCACTCGCAGCCACGCACAAGCGGATCGCCCAAGTCGGGCATCTCGAGCGCTTCAATCCAGCTGTCCGGGCCACGGTTCCTTTGGTGACTCAGCCCATGTTTTTCGAGGTGCACCGGCTCAGTGTATTTACTCCACGTTCGCTCGATGTTGACGTTGTTCTCGATCTGATGATCCATGATCTCGATATCGTGCTGGCATTCGCCAAGTCGCCGGTCAAAGAGGTGCGCGCGGTCGGTTTGCCGATTTTGTCGGGGAAAGTGGATATCGCGAACGTGCGTCTGGAGCTGGAATCGGGCTGCATCGCGAACTTCACGGCCAGCCGCGTTTCCACCGAGCGGGTGCGCAAGCTGCGTTTTTTTCAGCCCCGGCAGTACGTTTCGCTCGATTATGGACGCCAGGAGGTGCTGGTCTTCACCGTGGCTCACGATGGGGGGGCGTCCGGAGCGCCGTCGGTGAATCCTCAGATTGGCGTCACGAAACCTCCGGTCGCCTCCGAAGAACCGCTGCACGCGGAGCTTAAGTCGTTTCTTCGCGCCGTTCGGGAGCGCTCCACGCCAGTGGTTCCGCTTGAAGACGGTCGCCGCGCACTGGCGCTCGCGCTTGAGATTGTGGATGTAATTCGCGACCACGGGAAGAAAGTGGACCTCGCCGGCATCGCCAAAGCGAAGCCCTGATCTGCGTCAAACTTCTCATTTACATATGTTTACACACCGAAGTCGCGGCCCATTTGTGGGTGAGCAGAATCCCGCGAAAGATGCGAAAATAGAGGTAACTTGGTTGTAGAGCACTGCGCGCACAATTGCATTACCTCCTAGAAGGCCGGATGCAACGTCGCGAGTGTATTCGGTGTCTAACGACAGGCGGATACAGCTAAGCTTTTACAGTTAAGCCCAGCTCATGCCGATCACTCAAATTCCATTCCAGGATCCGGTCGCCCCGCCCGAGAAACCGCAACCGGAGCAGCTCGGCCTCTACGACACGCAAGACTGGGAAACTGCTTATCGTGATCTCGATGCACATGTGCCGCACCTGCTCATCCAGTTGCAGGATGATCTGGAACGCTCCCGCTGGCGCGAAGCCATCTGGATTTCGATCATCGTGCACTTGGTCCTTACCATTGTGCTGTGGAATTTCAACTTGATCGAGAAGTACGTCGGATGGCACACGGCGGTGGTTGTGCCGATGGCGACCCAAGACAAGAACCTGACGTTCCTGGCTTTGCCGCCGGACTTGCAGAAACCCACACGCAGGCCGAACACGAACATTGCGTCAGATAAAGATCGCATTGCGACCTCGCGTCACCCCGAGCTTGATCCTAAGGAATTGCGGAAGATTCTGGCGACGCCTCCTCCGGGCGCTCCCGGGATGAACGGCCCGCGCGCGCCGCAACCGGCGCCGCAAGCCATGGCGCCGAGCCAGCCGCCTTCTCCGCAGCCGCAGCAGGGACAACAGACGGTTCGTCCGCAGTTCCAGACCAACCAGCAGGCACAGTTGCAGATGCCTGCTCGGCCCAACAACTCATTCAGCAAATATGCGGGCGGGATGACTGCGGGCCAAGCGATTCAGCAAGCCGCGCAAGGGGCGGCAGCGAACCGCGGAGGCGGCGCTGGTCAGGAAGGCGATTTTGGCCTGGGCACGGGAGCACACGGCCGCCAGTTGGGTGCGCTCGACATTTTGAGCGACACGCAGGGAGTGGATTTCGGTCCCTACCTGCAACGCATTCTGCAGGACGTCAAGGAAAACTGGTACCACCTGATTCCGGAGTCCGCCGAGATGAAGAAGGGGAAGCTCGCGATTGAGTTTGCCATCACGAAAGACGGCAAGGTTGCGGACATGCGGCTGATCGCTACATCGGGAGACGTCGCGCTCGACCGTCCGGCGTGGGGCAGCATCACCGCGTCGAATCCATTTCCACCACTGCCCAGCGAATTCACCGGGCCTTATCTCGCGCTGCGCTTCCGCTTCTATTACAACCCCGATAAAGCCGATTTGCAGTAGCGGCCGGCATGACCTCCCGCGCAGCGAATCTTTTCGCTCCTGTTGATAATCAAATAGTTGATAGGGATAAGGGCTGGAGGGCTTGGTCACTCCGGAGGAAGAGGCTGAGTTGGAGAAGATGCCAGTTTTGTTCGTAGGCCATGGCTCGCCGATGAACGCCATCGAGCACAATGCGTTTACCGAGACGCTGGACGGCCTGAGCGCGCGACTACCCAAGCCGGAAGCGGTCTGCGTGGTCTCGGCGCATTGGGTGACTACAGGCTCGCACGTCCTGTCATCCGCCCATCCGAAGACCATCCACGATTTCTCCGGCTTCCCGCAGCCTCTTTATGAAGTGCAATACCCAGCGCCTGGCGCCCCCGAAGAAGCCAAGAGAGTGGCCAGCAATCCTGAGATTGTCCCCGACGATACGTGGGGACTCGATCATGGCGCGTGGAGTGTGCTGCGCCATATGTATCCAAAAGCCGACGTGCCCGCGTTTCAACTGAGTCTCGATGAGCGCCGTAGTTTCAAAGAGCACCTTGAACTTGGCCGTGAGATTCAGTCGCTGCGCGAGCGCGGAGTCTTAATCCTGGGCAGCGGCAACATCGTGCACAACCTGCGGCGCCTTGATTGGGACAATCCTTCCGGCGCTTACGATTGGGCGGTGGAGTTTGACGGCAAAGTTAAGGAAGCGGTCGAGGCGCATGATGCGAACTCGCTGGCCGAGCCCCAGAGGTGGGGCGACGCCTTGTTGGCAACCGCCCATCCCACGGTGGAACACTACCTTCCGCTGCTATACTGCATGGGCGGCACGGATGAACGCGACGCAGTGTCGTATCCCTATGAAGGCTTCGACTTCGGCAGCATCTCGATGCGAATGATCCTGTTCGGCAACGCGTCGAAGACCACCGACTAGATCGCTCCCTTCCTCGCGCTCGGTGTACCTGCTACATTTTGAGCCAGTGCTTCCCTCCGAAGAATACGGCCAGCGGCGAAACGCTCGCGGGTCGCGCGCCGCCCATCACGAAAAACTTCACATCCGCATGGGGAACGTCCGGCTTGTTTTGGCGTTCCTCGCGATGATCATGGCATGGGTTTCGTTCCGAGGGCATTTCATCTCGCCGTGGTGGCTGGCCGTGCCGGTAGCGGCGTTCGTGAGCATCGCCGCTTGGCACTCGCGAATTCTTCGGGCTCGCGAACTGGCGCAGCGCGCCGCTACTTTTTATGAAAAAGGGCTGGCCCGCATCGAAGATCAATGGGCCGGGTCCGGAGAAACGGGCGATCGCTTCGACGATCCACATCACGTGTACGCCGCCGATCTCGATCTGTTCGGAAAGGGCAGCTTGTTCCAGCTGCTATCGACTGCGCGCACGCGCATGGGAGAGGACACACTGGCACAGTGGCTGCTTTCTCCCGCAAAGGTGGAACAGATCCATGAGCGACAGGCTGCGGTGAGCGAACTGCGCGATCAACTCGATCTTCGAGAGGATCTGGCCGTGCTTGGCGAAGACGTTGGGGTGGGCGTGCATCCCGATGCGCTCGTGAAGTGGGCGGAATCGCCGAACCAGATGAAGCCGTTGTGGATTCGATGGCTGGCGCCCGTACTTGCCGCGCTGGCTGTGTCAGCCGCTGTCGCGTGGGCCATTTGGGGGACGGCAACGCCGCTGGTGCTGATCGTTGTGATCGAAGCCATCATCACGTACAGGCTGAAGAAACCGCTGGAGGGGGTGCTGCACGGAACGGAACATGCATTCCACGATTTGGATCTTCTTTCGGGTGTGCTCGCGCGGGTGGAAGCGCACAGTTTCCAGGCGCCACGACTGCAGACGCTGCAACGGGAGCTTTTGTCGAGCGGCGTCCCCGGCTCGCAAGCGATCGCGCGACTCCGGACCTTGGTGGACCTGATCAACTCACGCCATAACATCTTTGTGCGAATCATCGACGCTCCGCTCATGTACTCCGTGCAGGTAGCATTTGCGGCGGAACGCTGGCGCGACGCTCACGGCGGTGCACTGCGGTGGTGGGTGAGCGCTATCGGAGAGATCGAGGCGCTTCTTTCGCTGGCGAGTTACAGCTTCGAGCATCCCTCCGATCCGTTTCCGGTATTCACGGACGGTGCGGCATCGTTCGCCGGCGAAGACCTCGGGCATCCGCTCGTTCCGGCAGCAAGTTGCGTTCATAACAACGTAAGCATATGTGGGGCGATACGGGTTCTGCTGGTCAGCGGTTCCAACATGTCGGGTAAGAGCACCCTGCTGCGTGCCATCGGAATCAACGTCGTGCTGGCCATGGCGGGCGCGCCCGTTCGAGCACGCCGCCTGCAGCTGTCGCCGCTGCAGGTAGGCGCCAGCATTCGCATCAACGATTCGCTGCGGGAAGGCAGTTCCCGTTTCTATGCCGAGATCACGCGGCTGCGCCAGATCTTCGATTTCGCAGGAAACGATCCGCCACTGATGTTTCTGTTGGATGAGCTGTTGCAAGGTACAAACTCGAAGGATCGCCGCATTGGCGCGGAGGGAATCGTGCGCGCGCTGGTGAAGCGCGGCGCGATCGGGCTAGTGAGCACGCATGACCTGGCATTGACCGACATCGGCGGGTCAGTCGAGGGCCATCTGCACAATGTCCATTTCCAAGATGAACTTGCGAACGGCCGAATGACCTTCGACTACAAGCTGCGAGACGGCATCGTTACGAAGAGCAATGGCCTAGAACTGATGCGTTCCATCGGCCTTGATGTGTAGCTGGCCGCAGTTCCTACCAGATCTTTCCTACCACACCCGGCAACGATTCTGATTCACCATGGGCGAACCGGCCTTGCAGTGGAATGCCTCCTGAAATTCCGGCATGTTCGAGACCACACCGTTGGTGCGGTATTTTTCCGGAGAATGCGGGTCTACCGTGGCGCGCAGCCGTTTGGTCTCATCGCGGGTCTGGCCGCACCAGCTCTGCCCGTAGCCAACGAAGAAACGCTGATCGGGCGTGAGGCCATCCAGCGGTTCCAGCTTTTGATTTTTCGTGTCGTCCTTCCATGCCATGTACGCCAGGAGTAGACCGCCCAGGTCGGCGACATCTTCGCCCAGCGTCAGCTTTCCGTTGATTTTGATGTCGTCGACAATCGTGTAGGTCGAGTACTGGTCTGAGATGCAACTGGCGCGCTTGACAAATTCTTTTCCGTCTTCCTCAGTCCACCAGTCGCGCAGGTTTCCCTGGGCATCGAACTGGCGACCTTCATCGTCGAAGCCGTGCGTGAGTTCGTGTCCGATAGTGCCGCCGGTGTCGCCATAGTTGGGAGCCGCGTCGGAGTTGGGATCGAAGGCCGGAGGCTGCAGCACGCCAGCAGGAAAATTGATGTCGTTCATCTGCGGATCGTAGTAGGCGTTCACGGTCGGCGGGGTCATGCCCCATTCGCCGCGGTCGACTGGCTTGCCGATTTTGGCCAACTGCCGGTCGAATTCGAACTTCCGTGCCCGCTCCACATTGCCCAACTCGTCGCCGCGCACGATCTCAAGTTTGCTGTAGTCCCGCCACTTGTCGGGATACCCGATCTTGTTGGCCATGCCATGCAGCTTGGCCTGCGCCTGTTGCTTGGTCGCAGGAGACATCCAGGGCAAACCGTTGATGTCCTGTTCCATCGCCGCTTGGATTTCCTTTACGATTTTCAGCGCCTTCTGTTTCGCCTCCGGACCGAAATACTTGTCCACATACGCCTGGCCCAGAGCCTCACCCAGATAGCCGTCTACTGCTTCGGTGCAGCGCTTCCAGCGCGCCTGCAATTCCTGCTGCCCGCGCAGGGTCTTTCCGTAGAACGCGAAGTTTTCATTCAGAAACGGCGCAGACAGATGGGAGGCATCGGCATGCACCAGATGCCAGCGCAGGTAGGTTTTCAAGTCCGCCATACTTTCCGTCTCGAGTTCCTCGTTCATGGCCTTGAAGAAGTTAGGCGAGCTGACATTCAACGACGACAGCGAGGGCATTCCCACCTTGGCGAAATAAACCGGCCAGCGGAACTCGGGGGAAATCTTCTCCAGCTCCGCGCTGGTCATTTTGTGGTCCAGAGCCTTCGGGTCGCGGCGTTCGACTCGCGTCATGGAACCCTTGGCCAATGCGGTTTCGATGCGCATCACGGTTTGCGCCTCGGTTGCGGCGGTTTCGGACTTGTCGCCGAGAAGTTCGAACATTTTCTGCACGTGCGCAAGGTATTGCTTGCGCAGTTCGACCGATTTGGCATCGTCCTTCGTGTAATAGTCGCGGTCGGGCAGACCGAGTCCTCCCTGATCGGTGTTAGCGATTACCTGATTGGCATCGCGGAAGTCCTGGATCGACTCAAAACGGAAGAGGACATTGTCATCAATCATGGCCGCGGCCACGTCGGCGATCTTGGCTTTGGAGCTGATCTTTGCAATTCGTTCTAGAGACGGCCCGAGCGGCTCGGCTCCCTTGGCGTCGATCGTCTTCTCGTCCGTGCAGGAAGCATAGTAGTCGCCAATCTTCTGAGTCACCGCATTGGGCTTGCCGTCCGGCGCCGATGCAGCCTCCAGAATTCCGCGCAAGCGGCCGAGGTTCTCATCCTGCATTTTGGAATATGTGTCCCAAGAGGATTGATCGGGGGGGATCGGATTTCTCTTGATCCATCCGCCACAGGAATAGGCGAAAAAGTCCGCGCACGGATCGACGCTCCGGTCCATGGAGGTGACATCGAGCGCCGGCTCAGACTTTTCTATGGTCGGCTGCTGCGCATTGGCTAAGGAAAGGAAACACGCGATCGCAAGCGTAACCAAACTCGTGCGCAGAGTTGCCATTGAGGAACCCCTCTTCTGGTATGAAATTGAAATACTGAGACCCCAAAGTATAAGCCCGGGCGTCAAGTCGCATGTCAGGCGTCTAAGGTTTGATTTTATCCCGGAAGCCGGAAGCCGGAAGCCGAACGCCGAACGCGGGTTCTAGCCCTTCCTCAGATGGATGGATCCATCTCCCGTGCGAATCGTCAGCGAACTGCCGCCGCCGTTGAGCTTACCGTGGACTTCATTCTCGCGAATCTTGCCCTCGGTCGTGATGGGCATGTCGAGATCGATGTGGCCGTCGCTGGTGTGCAGGCTAACGTCGGCCGAGAGTTCGCCTGGGATTTCGAGCGAAACGTTGCCGTCGCCGGTTTCGAGCCGCCAGCCCGCGGCCAGCGTAGACCCCTGAGTCGCGCGCACTTCCACGTGTCCATCGCCGGTCTTGAGTTCGAGTTCGTCAAACCGCCCATGAGCAGTGATGTGTCCGTCGCCGGTCGAGGCGTGCAGCTTTCCGTCGACCGCTTCCAGATTCTCGGAGCCATCGCCGCTGTGCAGATCCATCTCGCCCTTCAATCCGGCGATATCGATCTTGCCATCTCCAGTCCGCAGGTTGACGCGCCCTTCGCGTGGCATCTGGATAATGATGTCCACGCGATGCTGGCCCCATTCGACGTTGAAGTTGTGGTGCGGGTAGCGCACATCAATTTCGATCGAGTCGCCATTCTGGTGCTCGTCGACGCGGATGCCGCCTTCGCCGATCTTGTAGCGGTTGGTGATGACCTTGGCTTCAATCCTGTTCTGATCCCAGGCGGTGACGCGGATGTTGGCGTCGGACGTCTCGATCCGTAGATCGGGCTTACCGCTGAGGTTGTAGGTCTTCGTCCATTCGTCAGCATGAGCGGGCAGGACGGCAACTACGGTGACAGCCAGGGTAGAAAGCGCGAGGCGCTTCATCGCAACAAATTTCATAAAATCCTCCGGCGGGGCACACCTTCGCCCAGCCTCTTAGACGTGGTTACGGGCGATCGGTAAGGTTAGTTCCATGGAAAATACTCGGCTAGCGCGCCCGCGGCCCGACATACGCCATGCGAATCAGCGTTCGCTCCGAAAACGGCAGATACAAGAGCGCCGCACTCGCCGCGAACGCTGCACCCAAACCAATCTCCTGGATCAGCAGGAATGGCGCTATCGCCCATAACTGGTCCAGTGCGAGCACGAACGGGAACATTCTACGGAATTTGTCGCCCAGTCGCTGATAGTCAAAGCCCACCGCCGACATCAAGTAGCAGCGCAGTGGAATCCCCACGCCGGCAGTCACCAGCACAGCCCCGGCCAGGGCCGTGGCGGCCCGCAATGGAAGAAACGAATCCGCCACTGCCTGGACGTCATGCAGGCGAAACAGCGCTGTGAGATAGAAGATCAAATACATTACCTGAATCAGCGCGAAGAGTCCGCGGGTGAGAGCTCGACGTGGGATAGGGACTTCGAGTTCCGGATGCAGCGCTGCCGATGAGGGATAGGGATCCGACGATGCGACCGTCGTTGGCGCATGAACTTGCTCGCTTGCGGCAGCCCCGTCTCCGCTTCCAGGCGGTGATTCTCTCTGCGCATCCCCTTGGACCGGAGCAATGAACCGGTATCCACGGCGAGCCAGCGTTTCGACATAGCGCGGATTGGAGGCGGAATCTCCCAGCGCCTCGCGCACCTTATTGATCGCTGTGTTGAGGCTGTGGTCGAAGTCGACAAAAGTGTCGGAGGGCCAGAGCTTCTGCTGCAACTCTTCGCGCGTGACCACTTCACCCGCCCGCTCCAGCAGCAAGGCCAGCACTTGGAAAGGTTGCCCCTGCAGGCGCAGCTTCACGCCGCTCTTGCGCAGTTCGCCTGCGCTGAGATCGAGCTCAAACTGCCCAAAGCGCGCGATTCTGCTGTTGTTTTGTGGCACAGCCATGGACGACGCCGTAGTGTAGTAGGAAGGTCTTAGGTCGTGGGTCTTAGGTCTTGGGCCCGGGACGCTGCGACCGCTACAAATATCTAAGCCCAAGACCTCAGACCCAAGACCTAATACCGCATTCACCGCAGCGCTACAATATTCGCGTGCCCTCGCCCGAGATCCGCATGCCGTCTCCCGAGCCCCAGACTGACTCCTCGCCCAAGCATCACCGTCACGCGGTCTACGCGGCGGAAGCTACCGGTTTGCTTCTTATAGCGTTTCTGCTGCTGGTTCTCACTCTGGTCCGCTACTGGCACGACATCCACTGGAGCCTGCGCTGAACGTGGGTTCCGAGCGCCGTGAGATCGCCGCAGCCGAACCGCTGATGGTGGTGATCCTTGGCCCGACGGCCAGTGGAAAGACGGCGTTGTCCATGGCGCTCGCGCAGAAGTTCGACGGCGAGATCGTCAACTGCGATTCGGTGGCGATGTACCGCGAGTTTGATATCGGCACCGCCAAGCCCAGCGCCGCTGAGCTCGCGTCCGCGCCGCATCATCTTTTCGATATTGTCGATCCCACGCAGTACATCACCGCCGGCGAATATGCCCGCCAGGCGCGGCAAGTGCTCACCGAAATCAACCTGCGCCATCATTTGCCCATCGTAGTCGGTGGCACCGGGCTGTACTTGCGCGCTCTGCTCGAAGGACTTTTCCCCGGCCCGCAGCGCTCGGAGGAATTGCGCGAGCGCCTGCGCGAAAAGGCTGCGAACCGCGGCTCCGATCATCTACACCGAATTCTCTGCCGTCTCGACCGTGCTGCAGCTGAAAAAGTTCACCCCAACGATATTCCCAAGCTGATCCGCGCGATCGAGGTCTGCCTGGCCTCGCGCCAGAAAATGTCCGAACTCTGGCAGCAGGGGCGCGACCCACTGTGCGGCTTCCGCATTCTGCGCTTGGGCCTCGATCCTGACCGCGCTGCGCTCTACGATCGCATCAACCACCGCGCTCGCCGGATGTTCGAGACCGGACTGATCGAAGAAACCCAGCGCTTGCTCCAGAAATACGGTGCAACCGCGCGCCCGCTTGCTTCTCTCGGATACAAGCAGGCAGTTGAGTTTCTATGTGGTGAGCTCACACGTGAGCAAGCCATCCAGGCCGCACAGCGAGCGCATCGCAACTATGCCAAACGCCAGATGACCTGGTTCCGGCGCGAGCCGGAAGTGCGATGGCTGAAGGGTTTCGGCGACGACGCACACATTCAAGGTGAAGCCGTCTTTCGCGTTGAAACTTCTTTGCCACAGATTCACGCCGATGAATCCTGATTGAATTCGTACGTAACACTTAGCCGAGGTTAGGATAAACCGAAGCCGAAGGCCGAGAGCCGGAAGCCCGATGTTCTGCTATCGTTCCTGCATGCCACGAATCTTCCCCGTTATATTTCTTGCTCTGGCACTGACCCTGCCATCATTCGCCAAAGACAAGCACTCGCGCCCGGCCCCCCTCAACGCCGCGCGCGGCGACAAGTGGGCCGAGCAAACACTTCGCCGGCTCACGGTCGAAGAAAAGATCGGGCAGGTCTTGATGATCTGGTGCCGGGCCAGCTTCCTCAACGTGGAGAATCCCGAGTACCTGCAATGGCTCGAGGCCATGCAGAAATATCACGTGGGTTCGTTCACCATGTCGGTTCACGTTGATGGCCCGTTTCTTTTGCGCACCGAGCCCTACGAAGTCGCCGAATTGCTGAACCGACTGCAAGGGAAATCCAAGCTGCCTTTGCTGTTCGCGGCTGACTTTGAGCGCGGTGTCTCCACGCGGCTGCTGGGGACCACGAACTTTCCTCACGCCATGGCCTTCGGAGCCGATGGCAACATCGAGGACGCGGAGACCTTCGGCCGCATCACCGCCCAGGAAGCCCGAGCCATCGGTGTGCACTGGAATTTTTTCCCGGACGCCGACGTGAACTCGAATCCCGCCAACCCCATCATTAACACGCGATCCTTCGGAGAAGATCCCAAACAAGTGGGCGATCTGGTCACGGCCTACATTAAGGGAGCGCACGAGGCGGGAATGCTGACTACGGTGAAGCACTTCCCTGGTCACGGCGACACCGCTACCGACTCGCATCTCGGCGTTGCCAGTGTGAACGGTGACCGCGCCCACCTGGATTCGATCGAACTTCCGCCTTTCCGCCAGGCCATCGCTGCCGGCGTCGACTCCGTGATGGTGGCACATGTCACCGTCCCCGCGCTCGATGCCGATCCGAACCATGTGGCCACGATCTCGCCGGCAATCGTTTCCGACCTGCTCGAAAAGCAGTTGGGATTCAAAGGTGTGATCGTGACCGATGCCCTCGACATGGCGGGACTGACGCATCTGTTCGCCAGCAACATTGGGCGCGAGGCCGTCGAGGCTTTTAAGGCCGGTAATGACCTGCTGATCATTCCTCCCGACCTGGCTGCCTCCTACGATTCCATGCTCAAGGCTGTTCGGGGGGGCGAGATTTCGCAGCAACGTCTCGACCGCTCCGTCCTCAAGATCCTGAAAATAAAGGGCGGTCTCGGCCTTAACAAATCACGCACGGTCGACCTCGGCGCGATCGCAACCGCCGTCGGCAAACCGGGAAACATCGCCTTCGGCCAGCAGGTGGCCGACGCCGCCATTACCCTGGTGCGCGACAACGGCAGAGTGCTCCCGCTGAAATCCAAGGGAACCACCAAGGCCGGGCTTCCGTATATGACAAGAGAGGAGACCCACAACCAGGTGGTCGCCATCCTTTTTTCAGATGACGTGCGCACGGATTCCGGCCGCGCCTTTGGACGTGAGTTCCGCGCCCGCATCCCGGATGCGCGCGTGATTTATGTGGATCCCCGCATGGCCGCTGGCATGAGCGACGAGGTTCTGAAGGCGGTCGACGAGGCGCAAACTGTGGTCGCTGCGGTCTATGTGATTCCGACCGCGGGCAAGGTGGGGAACTCGGTGGGGATGGCAGATGCGACGGGCACCCTTCTGCAGCAAGTGCTCGATCATGCCGCGGAAAAAACGGCGATCGTCGCCATGGGGAATCCCTACTTAGCCAGCGATTTCCCCAAGATCGAGAATTACATGTGTACGTTTTCCAACGCGACCGTGTCGGAGGTGGGCGCAATCAAAGCGCTCTTCGGGGAGATTCCGATTCGCGGCCATTTGCCCGTCACCATTCCGAATGTTGCCCAGCGCGGCGCCGGTCTCGAACGCCCGGCGCAAGTCGCCAAAGGGGGGTCTCCACATGCGCAGAACTAGATCGCAAATCGTAAGCACGTTCGCTGTAGGGCTCGCGACCCTTGCCGCTCTGCTCCTGCCCGCTTGCAGCGTGAACGTGAAGAAGGAGCAGAACGGGGAAGACAAGCAGGTCGACATCAACACGCCCGTCGGCGGTATTCATGTGAGCAAAGGCGCCAACGAGGCTGACGTGGGCCTTGCGGTCTATCCGGGGGCCCGCCTGAGGCAAAAAGATTCCGATGGCGAAGACAAGAGCGCCAACGTGAACATCTCAGGCTTTGGCTTCGGGTTGAAGGTGGTTGCCCTGGAGTATGAGTCTGACGACTCCCCCGCCAAGCTCGTCGACTTCTACAAAGATCAGCTCAAGAAATACGGCAAGGTGCTCGAGTGCCATACCAGCCATCTTGATGTGAATTCGGACATGAAGGGCTCGGATCACGCTTCTCATGAGTTAACCTGCGAAGGGTCGAGCGGCCGCAACATCGAACTGAAAGTCGGAACCAAGGAAAACCAGCACATCGTAGCCGTAGAGCCCGAGGGCAAAGGGTCGAGCTTCTCGCTGGTGTACGTACGCACTCACGGCAAGGACGCGGATATCTAGCGGTCTCTACGTTTCCTTAAGGAGAATCATCCATGTTTCGTCATCTGGCACCTGCACTCGCGGTCGCTGTGTTCCTCACCCTGCCGGTCTTAGCGCAGGATTCCGATACTCAGAACAAGAATCTCGACATTACCAGTCCCGTCGGCGACCTGCACGTCGGCAGCGACGCGGACGCGCACAAAACTGGCCTACCGCTTTACCCGGGCGCGCGCCTCAAATCGGAAGACGACAATAAGAACCAGGCGAATCTGAGTGTGTTGACCGAAGCTTTCGGAATGAAACTGGTAGTCGCCAACTATGTTTCCGACGACGCCCCCGCCAAAATCATCGACTTCTATCGCGACAAACTGAAAAAGTATGGCAAAGTTCTGGAGTGCCATTCCCAGAAGCATGGCGGCGATGTCGAAGTGCACGACGATGGTAAGGACCCCAAAGACAGCAAAGAGTTGAAATGTGACGAGAACTCGGGCCCGGTCACCGAGCTGAAAGTTGGCACTGAGGATAACCAGCACCTGGTCGCCATCGAGCCCCGCGATGCGAGCAAGGGATCAAGCTTCGCCCTCGTTTATGTACATACTCGCGGCAAGCGCGGAGATATCTAGAGCTCAAGTCTGCCGGCTGGCGATCTCGCCGGCCATCTCATAGGCACCGATCTCGCGGCGACCGACGAGATCGGATCCTCGTCCCGCTTGCCTGAGCCCGCGCCGTGAGGTACTTTCAAAGACAAGCCCCTTCTTCGATCTCGGATGGAACAGCCTTGCTACAAGTGCCGACAAGCGGTGGAAGAAGGCGTCGCCTTTTGCCCGCACTGCTCGGCGCCGCAGATCCGAGTCGTGATCGCTGAGCCCGCGCCGCCTTCCCTGGCATTCGCCGCCGCCGCAGAATCTCAAGATTCAGCCGTTCTCCCGGCGTCGCAGACTCTCCCCGTTCTTGCCCTGCCTATGCAGTGGTCTCAGGCGCTGAGGCCGTGCGCACTGGCAGCGTTGGTCGCATCGTTGCTGATGTCTATGGGGCTGAACCCCTTCGTGGCCATGTTCAGCGTAGGATTCCTCGCCGTCGTTTTCTATCGCCAGCGGCGGCGGGAAATCATGATTAAAGCGACGGCCGGAGCTGGGCTCGGTGCACTCGGCGGATTGCTCTGGTTCGCGATGTCGTCCGTTCTCGAGGCGCTGATCGTGATCCTTCTGCACAAAGGTCCGGAGCTCCGTAACGAACTCATTGTTAGAATCCAGCAAGCGGCTTCTCAAACCAGCGATCCGCAGGTGCAGGCGGTATTCGAGCGCCTGAAAACCCAAGGTGGACTTGAAGTCCTAATGTTGACTGGTCTGGTTTTCGCCTTTCTCGCTTCGATCGTCCTCGGAGGTCTCGGCGGCGCATTGGGTGGGGCCATCCTCGGCCGCCGCGATCGATCCTAAATTCTGTAGCGCCCCCAGCGATCGCCGCCGGCACGGGTGCCCCAGGTTCCCGGCGATCTTCAGCCAAGAGTGTTCGGCGCCCTTGCGGCAGCCGCACCTGCCGCGTATGATGCACCGTTTGCACTTTTTCAAATGAATATGCCCGCACGCGGTTCGCTGCTTGGGATCGAACACCTCGACGCGAAGGAAATCCTGGGCCTACTCAAGCTGGCGCGCCGCATGAATCCGCTGAAGGCCCGTCCGCTCTTGCGCGGAAAGCGCATCGTGCTTCTGTTTTACGAAGCGTCCACCCGCACCCGTTCTTCCTTCGAATTCGCCGCGAAGTCGCTGGGGGCCATGACCACTCTTGTGCAATCCTCCGGATCCAGCATCGAGAAAGGCGAATCCGTGATCGATACCGGATACACCCTGCGCGCCGTGGGTGCGGACTGCATCGTCATGCGCCATCCTTCGGCAGGGGCCCCGCACCTGATGGCGCGGCACCTTGACATCCCGGTTATCAATGCAGGTGACGGCATGCACGAGCATCCTTCCCAGGCGTTGCTCGATGCCTTCACCATCCTGAAGCACAAGAAATCCTTCAAGGGCCTGCAAGCCACCATCATCGGAGACATTTTTCACAGTCGCGTGGCCCGCAGCGCCTGCCACCTGCTGACTAAGCTCGGAGTAAGGCTGACACTCTGCGGCCCGCCCGAGTTCGTGCCCGACGTTGCCGCCACTCTTGTCCCAGGTCTGCGCGTGACGCGCCACCTCGAAGACGCGTTGCGCGGCACCGACGTAATCATGTTGTTGCGCGTGCAAAAAGAGCGACTGGCCGGCCAGAAACTCCGTCTGCAGGACTACATTGCGCGCTACCAGATGACGACCGCGCGCCTGAAACTGGCCAAACGTGACGCCATCGTGATGCACCCCGGCCCGATCATCCGCGGCCTCGAATTGACCGCGGAGGTTGCCGACGGCTCCCAGTCCGTGATCGTCGACGAAGTCCACAACGGCGTCCCCACGCGCATGGCAATTCTGGCGCGGGCGTTAGGGAAGGCGAAATGAGCCACGGATTTGCACGGATCTGCGTTGCATTCCCGGACCAGAAACGACAAGGGCCGAATGCTGAGTGCTGAATGCTGACTGCTAAGATTCAAAAACGCGATAGCGCAAGCCTGCTCATCAAAGGCGGCCACCTGATCGACCCCGCGGCGAAAATCAATGCGCCCATGGATATCCTGCTGCGCGACGGTCGAGTCGCCGAGGTCGCTCTGCCTAATAAGATCCGCGGCGGCGCCGACGAAACGTTCGACGCACGCGGGCTCATCGTCGCGCCCGGCTTCATCGACCTGCACGTCCACCTGCGCGAGCCCGGCCAGGGCTACAAAGAGACCATCGCTACCGGCACCGCCGCCGCTGCTGCGGGAGGCTTCACCTCGGTCTGCACCATGCCCAACACCGCGCCCGTGGTCGACACCGCGGAATGGGTCAACTGGCTGCGGAATCCCGAGCGCGCAGCCGTGGTCAACGTTTTTCCCATCGCCGCCGCCACTCGCGGCAGCCGTGGAGGGACCCTCACCGACTTCAGCGCCCTGCAGCGCGCGGGGGCTGTCGCCGTCACCGACGATGGCAAGCCCATCCTCGACGATGACATCATGCGCATGGCCCTGCGTCTCGGGGCGGAACTGAATCTCCCCGTAGTGCAGCACGCGGAAGATACGCGCCTCACCGAAAATTGCTCGATGCACGCCGGCCCTACGAGCTTCCGCCTGGGCCTGCGCGCGATGCCGGCCGCCGCCGAAGCCGCCATCGTGGACCGCGATGTCACGCTCGCGCAGCAGATTCGCGAATCGCGCCTGCATGTGGCGCATCTTTCCACCGCCGACGCCTTGAAGTCCGTGCGCCGCGGCAAGCGCGCGAAGGCCCGCGTGACCTGCGAGGTCACGCCGCACCACTTCACTCTGATCGATGAAAATGTCGGCGAATACGACACCAACTTCAAGATGAACCCGCCTCTGCGCTCTGCAACCGACCGCGAGGCGATTGTGGTCGCGCTGTCCGATGGCACCGTGGACGCCATCGCTACCGACCACGCCCCACACGCCGCGCACGAAAAGCAGGTCGAATTCGAGCGCGCCTCCTTCGGCATCACCGGGCTGGAGACTGCGCTGGCGTTGGCGATTACGAAGCTTCACCGCGAGCACAAGATTCCGCTCACGCGGATCGTCGAACTCTTGACCGCCGGTCCTGCGAGAGTCTTCGACCTCCACGGGCGCGGGTCACTGGCACGCGGAAGTTTCGCCGATGTGACCATCTTCGATCCCAAAAAGCGCTGGACCTTCGAAGCCGCCAAGTCGCGTTCGCTATCGCACAACACTCCATTCGACGGTTGGCAGTTCACAGGGAAGGTGGTCGCGACGATCGTCGGCGGCAAGGTTGTGCACCGAGTGGAATAAGGCTGTGGGGTATACTTCGCCGCCAACCTGGGAGGCATTGATGGTTCGTGCATCGCGATTCGCTCTTCCCGCTCTTTTGCTGGTGACCGTTCTTGTTTCCGGACAATCCAGCAGCCCGGCTGCTCCCCCTGCTCGCGCGGATAACGCCGTGGTGACGGTACCGTTCGATGTCAACGCGGCAGTCGAAGCCTATCTCGCCAAGATGCCGCCCGCGCGGCGCGCCCGGTCCAATGCCTATTTTGAAGGCGGCTATTGGCTTCTTCTGTGGGACTTCCTCACAACCGTCGTCGTGATGTGGCTGCTGCTGCGCTTCCGGTGGTCGGCGGGCATGCGCAACCTCGCCGAGCGCATCACCCGCTTTCGACCTCTCCAGACGGCGCTCTACTGGATTCAGTTCATCATTGTTGCCTCCGTGCTCACCTTCCCGCTCACCGTGTACGAAGGCTATTTCCGCGAGCACAAGTATGATCTGCTGAATCAGACCTTCGGCTCGTGGATGCGCGATCAACTCGTGGGGCTGGCTGCGGGCGTGGTGCTGGGGGCGATTCTGGTGATACCGCTTTTCGGGCTGGTGCGACGACTGGGGAAGAGCTGGTGGGTTTGGGGTGCAACTTTAACCATCGTGTTCTTCGCGTTCGTGAGTCTGATCGAACCGGTATACCTTGCTCCGCTGTTCAATCAGTACAAGAAATTGGAGGATGCGCGCGTCAAGGTCCCGATTCTCAGCATGGCGCGCGCCAACGGAATTTCCGCCACCGACGTCTACGAATTCGACGCCTCCCGGCAATCGAACCGAGTCAGCGCCAATGTCAGCGGCTTCGCCAGCACGCTGCGAATTTCGCTGAACGACAATCTCCTGAAACGCTGCACGCTGCCCGAGATCGAAACCACCATGGGACACGAGATGGGCCACTACGTGCTGAATCATGAATACAAGGGATTGGTCATGATTGGAGTCGTGATCGTGATCGGTTTCGCGTTCCTGAACTGGGGCATCACCTTCTCACTCGCACGCTGGGGAGAAGAATGGGGCGTCCACGACATCACGGATGTCGCCGTCCTGCCGCTGGCGGTGATCGTGTTCTCTCTCTACTTCTTTCTGATGACGCCCGTGACCAACACCCTCAGCCGCACTATGGAATTTGAAGCGGACATGTATGGTCTGAATGCAGCCCAACAGCCCGACGGAGAGGCGAATGTAGACCTGATGCTGGGAGAATATCGCAAGCTCGATCCCGGCCCAGTCGAGGAGGTTCTCTTTTACGATCATCCCAGCGGCCGCACCCGCATCACGGCAGCCATGCGCTGGAAAGCCGAGCACCCGGAATCCGCATCTGCGGAAGAGATGACAAGGCCAGTCTTTAATGCTCAGTGACTTGCGCTTAACGGCCCTCGCTTCGACCTGGCGAGGGATGAATCCCCGCCGAGCCTCTCCCCCGCCAGCGCAGAGGAGAAGCCCGCGGGAAACAACGTTGAATTACTTCGCTGTCGGTGGCGCTACCACCTCATGCAGTTTCGGATTCTCCCGCATCTTGCTGAAGTCTTCGTCCTTATAGACATTCGCCAGATCGCGGTAACCCTCTTCCTTGGCTTTCCTCAGGCAGAGCAGGCAGCCCTCCACGTCGCCGCGCTTGGCGTAGATCTTCGCCAGCATGTACGAATATCGGGCCCGTTCTTCCGGACTCGCGATCTGGGCCGCGACGCCTACTTTCGACTCTCGCTTCAATGCATCTGGATCCAACTCTACGGCCCGAGTGTATTCCGCCACGGCGCGGTCCAGCTTCTTCTGGCTAAACCACGCTGCGCCCAGGTTCACATGAAACGCGGGCCGCGTTTCATCGAGAGCAACAGCCTTCTTGAAGTGCTTGGCCGCCGAACCATAGTTCTTTTGCATATAGGCCACGGCACCAATGTTGTTGACAGCATCCGCGAATTTGGAGTTCCACTTCACCGCGCTCTCGAAACTCAAGCGGGCAGCGCCCAAGTCATTATTCTTTAGTTGGGCCAATCCCAACTTGTTGTAGAGCACGGCATTCTTGCGGTCTTTTTTCAGTGCCGCCTGCAAATCCTGGATCGCCTCCGGATAATCCTTACGGGCTCTCGCTGCGTCTGCGGCTTTTTCCAGTTCGGCCGCAGTCATCGATTGCAGGTTGACCTTGTCCTGGTCCTGCTGTGGAACCGGCGTGCCGGTGCTGTACTGAGACAGCATCATCAGCATCGCCACCAATACGAGTCTTACTGTGACGTTTCGCATATCCAACCTCCCTTTTCGGAGTTGCCTCTGTTCCGGTCTGGGCCCTTGCCCCGGCGATCTGCTCTCCGCGTACGCCCCAGTTATCGCGCCGATCCTGCCCGCCGACAACGCTACACCTGCTACGCGAGGGCTATGACCGCCAGGTTACCTGCGTTGGGGAGGTATCTTCTGAGAGGGCAATGATTTGGCAGATCGCCGGGATAAGAAACCTGCAATTCCGAATTGGGTTAAGCGCCCGTTACAAGGGTTACGTAACCGTTTGTAAGCCACCGGCGCGAGGCTGGCGGGTGTATAAAGGGATTGAAGGCGCAATCCACGGGAGGTCTGCAGTGCCTTCGATCACAACGGAGTCGGTCAGTTGGGAAGCAGAGCGCGCCGAATTGCAGGCGGTGCTACAGTCTCACCTTTTTTCCCGTTCCCCGGCGCTAACCCATCTGCTTTCGTACCTGTGCGAAAAGACATTTGCCGGCGAGAGCGCCCAGATCAAGGAATATTCCGTCGGGCTCGACGTCTTTGACCGGCGTGACTCCTTCGACCAGGATACGGATTCGATCGTTCGAGTTCAGGCCAACCGCCTCCGCAAGCGTCTCAGCGAGTACTACGCGTCGGAAGGCGCGGCGCATCCCGTCCGCATTACCATCCCGGTAGGCCAATACATTCCGGTGTTTAAGACGATGGACGATGTGGGGCCAACTCCCACGCCGAACCAGCCTATGACGCCGCCAGCACGAGCCCCGGATAGTGCGCCGTGGCGTCCCAGCCGGCAACTGATTTGGGTGGTAAGCGGCGTCGTGATTCTCGTTGTGCTGGCCGTAGCAGCATTTCTGGCCCGCGACCGGTCAAAAGTAAAGCCGATCATTCGTACTTCATACTCTCCGCAGGCTACTGCCGAACCCGTTGTTGGCCTTCCCGTGGGCGAAGAGTTCCGTATACTAGCCGGCGCCAGCCGCAAGTATGTCGATCACGCCGGCAAGCTCTGGAATCCCGACGCCTATTTTTCCGGGGGTGCCGCGGTTCCCAGTTCAGTCCAACACATTTGGCGCACTCAGGACCCGATCATCTATCGCAGCAGCCGTGAGGGCGAGTTCACCTACAACATTCCGCTGAAGCCGGGGATGTATGAACTGCGCCTGCACTTCGCCGAGACCTTCTACGGACCGGAAAACGCAGGCGGTGGCGGCGAGGGCAGTCGTATCATGACCGTTCTTGCGAACGGACAGTCCTTGCTCCGTGACTTCGACGTGCTCGCCGACTCCGGCGGCGGCCGCACCGCCGATGTGAAGGTCTTCTCCGACATCTCCCCGGCCGCCGACGGCCAACTGCATCTCAGCTTTTCTTCGGCGAAGGGCGGCAGCGGCATGCTCTCGGCAATCGAGATCCTGCCTGGAATCCATGGGCGGATCCGCCCGGTGCGCATTGTCGCACGCGATGTGCCGTATTACTCCAACGATAGCCACTGGTGGAGCCCCGACGCTTATTTCAAAGGAGGTCAACTCACCGGCAGTCAGGAGCCGGCGACAGACACCGATGATCCCGAGTTCTATGAGACGGAACGCTGGGGCCACTTCTCCTACGCGATTCCAGTTACTCCCGGCAGGTACACGGTAACTCTGCATTTCATCGAACACCATGCGGCTGCAGAGGGCTCCGACCGCAAGGATGCGCCGCGAACCGGGCCCAACTCGGCAGCGGAAGACCGTGTGTTTAACGTGTTCTGCAATGGCAAGACGATCCTGTCGAACCTGAACATTCGGGACCAGGCAGGAGAGAATCGTCCTCTCGTGCGTAAGATCAAAGGTCTTGAGCCGAACGCTCAAGGCAAGCTGCTTTTGGAATTCGTGCCAGTCACCCGCTACGCCACCGTGTCGGCGATCGAAGTGATCCCGGAGTGAGTGGTGTTGCGAGGCCAGCCAGCGTTACGCTAGGCCAGAATCCCCATCCTCTTGCCCACGCGCCCCAGGACCTCCAACGCTTGCTCCAACTCTTCCTTCGTGTGCGTCGCTGTCATGATGGTGCGGATGCGCGCCTTACCCTCCGGCACCGTCGGGAACGCAATGCCGGTGCCGAGCACGCCTTCTTTGAACAGCTCGCGAGAGAACTCCATAGTCAGCTTGCCGTCGCCGATGATGATCGGCGTGATCGGGGTCTCGCTGGCCGGAGTCGCGCGCCCGCCGATGTCGAAACCCAGCAGGCCGAGTTCTTTCTTCCAGAAGCGCGTGTTCTCCCAGAGTTTTTCGATGCGCTCCGGCTCATTTTCCAGAACGTCGAAGGCCGCGATGCACGTTGCCGCCACCGACGGCGGATGCGACGTCGAAAACAAGATCGGCCGCGCCCGGTGATAGAGAAAGTCAATCAGATCGCGCGTACCACAGACATATCCACCCAGCGCCCCAATCGCCTTGGACAGCGTTCCCACCTGAATATCGACGCGCCCGTGCATGGCGAAGTGATCGATGGTGCCGCGTCCGTTGCGCCCCAGCACTCCGGAAGCATGCGCATCGTCGACCATCATAATGGCGCCGTATTTTTCGGCCAGATCGCAGAGCGCGGGCAGCGGGCCGATGTCGCCGTCCATGGAGAAGACGCCGTCGGTGATCAGCAGTTTCTTGCCCGGCTCGCTCTTAATGCTCGCTAGCTGCTCTTCCGCGTGCGCGATGTCTTTATGGCGGAACACCAGAATCTTCGCCTTTGAGAGCCGCGCGCCATCAATGATAGACGCGTGGTTCAGCGCATCGGAGATGATGAAATCATCCTTGCCCAACACGGCCGAAACCGTCCCCGCATTGGCCGCGAAGCCCGACTGAAAGACCACGCATGACTCCACGTTCTTGAAGCGCGCGATCTTTTCTTCGAGTTCCATGTGGATTTGCATCGTCCCGGCGATGGTGCGCACCGCGCCCGATCCCACGCCGTATTTGCGGGTTGCCTCCAGCGCCGCCTTGCGCAACTTGGGATGCGTGGTTAACCCCAGATAATTGTTCGACGCCAGGTTGATGACTTTCTTCCCGTCAAACGTGCAGACGGGCGCCTGCTCGTCCTCGAGCACGCGCAGCTTGAAGTGGGTGCCTTTCGCCTTGAGTTCATTGAGTTGGTCGGTGAGATAGGACAACGGATTGGTGCGGGTTGCGGTGGTCATGGATGCCTCGGGTACTTCATTGCCACGGATTCACACGATGAACGCGGATTTAGAACGAACGAGTCTACCTGCTCGGTCGAACCTGGCTCACTTGGGGAAACTTAGTCGAAACCACGTCAATGATATGGCACTCGCAGACCAACTGGATATGGTGCAGTGGACCAGGGTATTCCTTGCACGCTAACGTTGCGCGGGAGATGTAGTCCAGAAAGTGTGACTTGCCGTAAAGCCGCGCATATCGTCCCGTGAATTCCTCCGATTCGTTGCGGGTCGAATACGATTCGTTCGCCACGGAGTAGACCACATAATTATCCCAGATGATCTCGAAAAGACGACTGTTTGCCGTGGATTTGACGAAATGGCAATTTGTTATTTCCGCCCCGGCGAACTTAACAGTAACTTCCTCAGGCATCACCGAGGCCTCCTCGACGAGAAGACGGAGGCAATTCTGCCTCGGCTCCGCTATCTCGCGCAGAAAAAGACCAGAGCATGTATCGAGTTCGGCAAGGTCCTTCGGAACGGCCCCCATTTTCTTCCCTTTGTCGTTATCTGATCCGGGTTATCCGCGTGAATCCGCGGCAAAGAAGTCCTGCACTCAAAACATGATCGGATTGCCCGTTGCAATGCTGGCCTCGCACAGGCGCTTCATGCTGTGGAAGAACTCTTTTTCGCCCTCGGTCAGAATGTCACTGGACCCGAGCACGAGATCCACCTCCCGCAGCAGTGCGGGCGATTGTTTGACGGGGAGCCAGTCGCCGGTATGCGTGCCGTCATACACAACCTTCTTGAGCAGGATCGGAAACTTGGGTCCGGGCTCTCCCTGCAGGCCGCGCAGAAACTCTCGCAGATGCTGGGCCCGCGTAATGTTGCCCAGACTCTCGGAAACGAGATAGCCCTCGTGCTCGCACGACTCCTGCACCCAGTGGTCATGGGCTTCCCACTCTTCTTCAGAAGGATCCCCCGACAAAGAAGGCGAGCCCGCCTCGTCCCACATAAACCTTTCGGGAAAGGGATGCGGCTTCGCCCTCCCATCGCGTATGCAGGTGCATCGTACGAATGCGTCGAGACTCATAGCTTTCCTATCCTGCGGAACCCAGCCCGGAATGATTGGGGCTCCCGGCTTCCGGAAAAATCGTGCGCGCCGGCAAGTTGCTGAAGCCGGAAGCCGAAGGCCGGATGCCGATCAGCGCACGCCGTTGGGATACACCAGAATCTTGCTCGCTTCCCCTGTTTTCAGCCGCTCCATCGCTTTCGAGAAATCCTTCATCGGGATGCGATCGGTGATCACCGGATGCAGATTGAGTTTGCCGCTCTTGAGCAGCGCCGTCATCTGATACCAGGTCTGGTACATGCGGCGTCCGTTGATGCCTTGCACCGTAATGCCCTTGAAAATGATGTCCTCGGAAAAATTCAGGGAGATGGGCTTCGAGGTCAGTCCGAGCAAGGAAATCCTTCCGCCGCGCCGCACAATGTCGAACGCGGTTCGAATCGAATCCGGATGCCCCGCCATTTCCAACACCACATCCACGCCCAGCCCGCCGGTCTTTTCCATCACGATTGCGTGCACATCTTCTTTCGCGGGATTGAGCACGTAGTCGGCCTTCATCTCGCGCGCGATCCGGGCGCGGTGTTCGTTGACTTCAATCGCGAACACCGCGGTGGCACCCACGGCCTGAGCCACGGCAATCGAAAATAGTCCAATCGGTCCGCAGCCTGTGATGGCCACGCTCTTGGCCGCGATCTCCCCGGCCAGCACGGTGTGCACCGCGTTCCCCAGCGGGTCGAGAATCGAGGCGTACTCCTGTGGAATGGCGGGATCGAGTTTCCAGATATTCGACTCCGGAATCACCACGTACTCGGCGAACGCACCGTCGGTGTCCACGCCAATGATCTTCACGTTCTGGCAAATGTGAGCTTCGCCGGTGCGGCACTGCAGGCACTTGCCGCACGCCACGTGCATCTCGGCGGAGACGAAGTCGCCTTCCTTCACGCTGGTAACTTCATCGCCGAACGCGGCCACTTCTCCGCAGAACTCATGCCCCGGAATCAGCGGCGGATGAATGCGATTCTGGGCCCAGCGGTCCCAGTTGTAAATATGCAGGTCGGTGCCGCAAATCGACGCCACTTTCACCTTCACCAGCACGTCGGTGCGCCCGAAAGCTGGAATCTTTACCTGGCGAATCTCTGCACCCGCCGCCGCTTCTGGCTTGACCACCGCCAGCATTGTTGTCGCCATGATTGCCACCTATAAGGCCCAGTATCCGAACCGAAAACTTAATCAAAACACAAAACATACGATTTTAGCACCACGCGCTCCAGGCGCTTTGGGTCTGCTCCACCAGCGCGAGGCTTTCCCGCCCGGTGCGATCCTTCGCGATTTGCCAGCATTGTCAAGGAATTGTAAAAGCAGCATTGGGAAAGTACTCCGGCCGCAAATGCGAAAACCACGCTCCCAATAATGGCATCGAAACACTGTGCCACCCTTAAACATCGGAAGTTGGAGTCTGCACTCCCAGGCTTCTGCAACTCTGCTGATTTTCGTTTGCTTTCTTTCCGGGACATTGGTGTCGGCGTCTCCGGTCGCGGTGCGTTACAAAGAAGGGGTGGTCCACGGCTTTCTCGTGCTCAGCACGCTTGAGGGGAACCCCCTTGCGGATGGCGACGTCATCCAGATCGCTCATGGCAATCAGATTACAAGTCATCTGGTATTCCACTTCAAGGACGGCTCGCGACAAGATGAAACCGCCGTCTTTTCTCAACGCGGCTACTTCCGGCTCATCAGCTATCACCTCGTGCAGAAGGGGCCTGCGTTCCAGCGGGCCATGGAAGTCTCGATTGCGACCTCCACGGGCCAGGTTACGGTCCAGTACACGGACGACGACGGCAAAGAGAAGGCAGCGCGTGAACGTCTCAAACTGCCTCCGGACCTCGCCAATGGTTTAGTTCTGACGCTGCTGAAGAACATTCGACCCGATGCACCGCAGACAGAGGTGTCGATGGTGGTGGCCACGCCCAAGCCCCGCCTCGTAAAACTCGCGATTACTGCCCAAGGCACCGAGCCTTTCTCCCTCGCGGGATCCAGCCGCGAAGCGCTGCACTATGTCGTGAAAATTGAGATCGGGGGCATCGCCGGACTGGTGGCACCGTTGTTAGGGAAGCAGCCGCCTGATACGCAGATATGGGTTCTTGGTGGCGAAGCCCCGGCGTTCGTGAAATCGGAGGGCGTCTCCTTCCTGGGAGGTCCCATTTGGCGCATTGAGCTGGTGTCTCCCGTTTGGCCCAAGGCGGCGACTTCGGAGCCGAAGAGCGCAAGCGCAGATAAACACTGACGCGCCGCGAAGTGGGCTGGAGCGGGTCATGTGGGGACAGCCGCCCTCGCCTGTCCAGCCGGGCGCAGCCCGGCAACTGCGAGGCAGCTACTCAAGACTTAGAAGGTTTCGGCGCCACCGTCTTGAACTCCTCCGACTTCCCCCGCGGAATGGTCAGCGTCTTCCACTCGCCCGACCGCAGATGCTTCGCCAGAAATACAATCTGCCCGATATGCGCCGCATAGTGCGCAATCTGCCGATTGATCGCTTGCAACACCGTGTGCGGCTCGCCCCGAATGGTCACGGTGCGCATCACATCTTCAGGCTTGAGCGCGTCAATAGCGCCCAGAACGCAAGCCCAGCCCTCTTCCCACCAGCGCGTCACGTCGGCCCGCGTGGTCTCGCCTGTTACTTCAAACTCGCGATCGCGAAAGCGATCGGGCTTTTCGCCGTCGCTGGTGAGGAAGTCGGTGAAGCGCGAACGCATGTTCCCCGCCAGGTGCTTAACCAGAATGGCAACGGAGTTAGACTCCGGGTCGAGCATGAGAAAAAAGTCGTCATCGCGAAGTTGGGCCATCGCTCGTTCGCCCATGCGCTTGTGACCGCGCAGTTGACGCCGGGCTTCGTCGAGATAATGGGTAGCGAGATCGGTTGCCATCGGTTCGTCCTCCGAGTCTTTACTCCTGACCCCAGCCGCCGCCGCCGGGAGTTTCAATCGTAATCCGTTCGCCGTTGCGCATACGAGTGCTGAACTTCGCCGGCATCGGCTCGACCGAGCCATCGTGGCGCGTGATGAAAGTCTTCCCCGGCGCGCCGTCCGCTCCTCCAGACAGCCCCCAAGGTCCGCGGGTGCGGCGGTCGGCAAGCAGGGTCACTTCGCAGTCGGTGAGCACTTCAATCTCGCGAACAATCCCGTCGCCACCGCGAAACTTTCCCTTCCCGCCGCTGCCCGGCCGCAGCGAATACCGCCGCACGCGCAGCGGATAGGCATACTCCAGCGCCTCCGCCGGAGTGTTCAGCGAATTCGTCATGTGCGTGTGCACGCCGGAAACACCAGCCTTGCCGGGCCGAGCGCCCATCCCGCCGGCCACTGTCTCGTAGTAAGCGAACGGCTCGCCCGTACGAGGATCGATGCCGCCGATGGTCAGATTGTTCATCGTCCCTGAAGCTGCTGCCGGGATGCGATCTGGAATCGCCAGCGCCAGCGCGCGCAACACCACGTCGACGATGCGCTGGGAAGTCTCGACATTCCCTCCAGCAACGGCTGCGGGAGGCCGCGCGTTCACGATGGTTCCTTCAGGTGCGATGACCTGGACCGGCCGCATCAGCCCCGCTGCAGCCGGAACGTCCTCCGCCAGCAGGCAGCGAAATACGTAAAAGCAAGCCGAATAAGTAATCGCAGCTACGGCGTTGACGCTTCCCTCAACCTGCGGATCGCTCCCGGTGAAGTCGACCGTGACCATGTGGCGCGGGCGTCCCCGCCCGCGGGTAGCGCCGGCGTCCCCGCCGGCCTGCCCTGAGTTTGCTGAAGGGGCATCCTGCCGTCGCTTCTCGCCACGTTGATGAACCGTCACCGTAACCGCGATCTTCACCGCCCGCTCGCTAATCCCATCCCCATCCAGAAAATCCTCTGCCCGATACTCTCCCGCGGGTACGCGCTGCAGGAACGCGCGCATGATTTCCTCGGAATACTCCAGCAAATCTCCAGCCGCGCGCCGCGCACGCTCAATACCGTAACGCGAACAAACCTCGCGCAGTCGCTCGGCGCCCGTATGGCAGGCCGCGATCTGCGCCCCCAAGTCGCCTTCGCGTTCCTCCGGGGTGCGCACATTGTTGAGCAGCATCGCCAGTACATCCGCATCCATCGCGCCCCGCCGCATCAGTTTCACCGGAGGGATGCGCACGCCCTCCTGATAGATTTCGCGGCAAAGCCCCATCGAGCCGGGATAAGCCCCGCCCACATCGGCATGATGCGCCCGCGAAGCAACATAGAAATCGGGATCCATGTGGCGCGGGTACTCTTGCCCGCGAAAGCTAGTGGAGTGCAGATGTTTCCTGCCGCGGGCCTTGCCAGCCCCAATTCCGCGCTTTTCCACATACACCGGCGCGACCAGGGTGATGTCGGGCAGATGCGTGCCGCCGCGAAACGGATCGTTCAGCATCACCATGTCGCCTGGCTCCATGGCGCCCGCATCAATCGCGGCCCGCACCGACATCGGCATCGACCCCAGATGCACTGGCATGTGGTCGCCCATCGCGATCACCTCTCCCGCGCCATCGAAAACCGCGCAGGAGTAATCGCGACGCTCCTTGATATTCGGAGAAAATGCCGTACGCCGCAGCGCCGCCCCCATCTCCTCCGCGATGGAGTGATATAGGTTCTTGAAAATCTCCAGTTCCACCGGGTCGCGTCGCATGAGGCGCAGTGTACTACCAGTCGTTGGTCGTTGGTCGTTAGCGAACCTAACTTCGGTGGAGTAGCGTCAGTGAGTTTGCCGATCGACTAACGACCGACGACCAACCACAGCGCCGAAGAAATCTGCGCAAAACTGCAAGAATTCTGTTGACACTTTGTTCATACTGCCGCAATATCTTGGGATATAGGACCGTCCCCTACTACACGTAGGGTTGGTCTTTCAAGTACAAGGGCCCCGTAGTCAAGAACCTTTGCAAGGGAAAATCGTTCACGGAGGAACCTTCATGGCAACGAAGAAGAAAGCAAAAAAGAAGAAACACTAACCGTTCGCGAGACGTTACGTCGCATACGCCACGAATTTCACTGGCCTCTTAAGAGAAGCACCTCTTAGGGGGCTTTTCCTTTTGCAGCCGAAGCCAGAGCAGGGGTGTCGATATTGACGCCGAGCCTACAATGAAGAGCAAGGCAACTTCGTTTTGCGCAGGGCTCATCCGACTCGATATGCAGTTCGAACGACGGAGGCTTTATGACACGTTCTGCGTTGGCTGGGTCTCTCGTGGTGCTTACCGTGCTAATGACTTTAGGATGCGGCAGCGGCCGGCAACTTCAGAGTGTGACGCTCACGCCGCCCACGGCCGACGCCAAGAACTTCCCGAACGGACAGATACCGTTTGTGGCCACCGGCACTTTCAGCAAGCCGCCGTCTCCGGTGAACCTGACGAGCAGCGATATCGTCTGGTGCTTTGGCGACGCCAGCGGCAACTGCGCCGGCAACATCGCGCCTTCCGTGATCATCGATCAAAACGGCCTGGCGTATTGCGGGCCGGCATTTGTGGGAACGGCGACCGTCCTGGCGGGGACCCAATCGTCCATGATGGTGAATCCCGATGGACGCTCACAGCTGAAAGTGTTTGGCTCGGCGCAGGTGACGTGCCCCTGAACCTTGCCGCTGAACTTTAACTGTGAACTTCCGGCGCGAAATTCTTCGATGCCTCCTTCGCCGCTGTGTGTCACAATAGGCAGACCACGCGGCTTTTGCTGCATAATCTAAAAATGGCAGCACACAAGAAAAGCACGGCGAAGCACAAGGCGGATGCAGTCCTGATCCCCGACAAGCTCTATTTCCGCATCGGCGAAGTGGCCACGCTGTGCCACCTGCCCGCCTATGTCCTGCGATTCTGGGAGTCCGAGTTCCCGCAACTGAAGCCGGTGAAGAGCAGCACGGGGCAGCGCATGTACCGCAAGCGCGACGTCGAAAGTGTGCTGCGCATCAAGCAATTGCTCTACGAGCAGGGATTCACTATCTCCGGTGCGCGCCAGCAACTGCGCGCGGAAACCAAGTCCGACAAGACGCAGTCCGCGATCCCCTTCCCAACCCACTCAGCGCCCGAGATCCAGCACATCCGCCAGGGCCTACGCGAGATTCTTAATTTGCTGTCGGCTCGCCGCACAGGATAGTTGCTGCAAAGCCTGCGGCGGTCTGCGCCTACGCCTCCACCCAGTTGCTTCGCTCCAGAATCGTCGGCGGCTCATACGTCTTTCCCCGCGCCAGCCGTTTCTCCTCGCGTCGCGTCGTCCACAGCAAGATCGGACCGAGCAACGCCGGCAGCATCCGCCCCATGAATCCAGATTCCTGCTTGAACTCGTGCCGCAGCGCGCGAATCTGTTCGCTGACATTGCGATCCACTTTCTTGAACTGCCGTTCCATTGCCCACAAGGCCGAGCTGTAGACGCCACTCAGACGTCCCATTTCGCGCCGAAACCGTTCCCGCACGCGCGCGTCGGGTGAATCTTTGTAGCGCTTCCATCCCGCCAACAAGGTTCGCGAGATGCGGTACAGGCTCGGCCCGTTGAGTTGGAAGTCGCGCCAGAAGGCCCAATCCAGAAAGCGTTTGGAGTCCTCCCTCGAAATCGCCGCATGTTTGAAATTGAATTTGAACTGGCCGTGAACGTCGGCATAGTCCACATCGCGTAACAGGCGGCCCTCTTCCTCCATCTGCTGATACAGCGGAGTTCCCGGCACCGGCGTGTAGAGCATGAACTGGTGGAAGTCGGTATCGTGCGATACCGCATGCTCGATTTCCGCCACAATGTTATCCGGCGTATGGTGTTCCAACCCAATGATGGTCGATCCCTGCACGCGAATCCCATGTTCTCGCAGTTCGCGCGTGAGTTCTCGAGTATCAGTTCCCTGCAACTTGCTGTACCCCGCCCGCGGCGATTCCAGGCCCATCCACAACCACGACACGCCCAACTCCACTAGTTCCTGCATGGTGTACTTACGAATCGCATTGGCGGACGCAAACACCGACAACGCCCAACTCTTGTTCCCTTCCTTCATGAGTTCCAGCAGGCGCATGGCCCGCTCGCGATGCAGCAGGAAATTTTCGTCCATCACGAAGAACGAGTTCACCTTTAACTCGTCCTCCATCCGGCTCATGACGGCAAACAGTTCGTCGCCCGTCTCAAAGAAGTTGACGAATTTTCCCTTGCCTCCGAAAAATGCCGAGGTCGTACAGAAGTTGCAGCCCATGGGGCAGCCGACCGAAGGAATAATCGTAGCCGCCGTCGCGCCCTTGCGCTCCGGCAGACGAATGCCCATGATCCGTGTGCGCATTCCGGAAACGATTGCCGGATGCCGGATCGGCGCGCTTTCGTCTTCGCCCAGGTAGCGCCGCATCCAGGAAACGCCTTCGCCCTTCACAATGTGATCGGCATCGATCATCTTTTCGATCCCCGGGATGGCGGCCACGTGCCCGCCCACCACAATCACCGACTGCGGCGAGAGTTCCCGCGTCATGCGGCACATCTCGCGCACCTTGGCAACGTTGACAATAATTCCGGTGATACCCACCACGTCATATTGATTGTTTTTCAATTGGCGCGCGAAATCATCGCGAGTGGGGAAGTCGAGCACGGCACACGGCGCGGAGATATTCGCCTGGATCATCATGATGCCCCAGGATCGATGGAACATGCGCAGCGAAAAGCTGCCCTGGGCGCGCGTGACCTGATTGTGATAAAGCTCCATCGGGTTGATGGAGCGGCTGCCAAACTCGTCGTCCTGCGCGTACGGCCCGAAGACCGAACTCAGCAGAATGCGAGCCTGTGTTCCCTTGGGATGTTTCTCGAAACTGCCGGAGTGAACATTAGGATAGCTGACATCGACATTGCCGGTAAGGAGTTGCAATTCTTTTCATCATCCATTTCCCCCCACATGCCGTTACTGCAATCGTAATCGTGCTTGACCGCGCTGCAACCGCTCGCAAAAGAAAACACAAAAAGATTACAAAGCCAGGACACTGTCCTAAAGTAACCAGAAGCCCTCAATTGTGCATGTGAACTTGAACCCGGCTTGCCATCTGGCCTAGAATCGCTGCGCGATGGCATCGGAACCGCTGGAGATCGAGCGTCTCGACCGGGGAGTACTGAGTTTCCGCGGCCCGTTGACCATGGAGAACGTGTCTCCCTTCATGAACGCGGTGCGCCGCGAAGACGCTCCCACCATGATTCTGGATTTCACCGGTGTCCCCTATCTTGATTCGTCCGGGCTGGGATCGCTGGTCAGCGCCTGCACTTCCTGCGCCAAGGCCGGGCGGCGCATGGCTCTCACTGGCGTGAACAAACGCGTACTGAAGGTCTTCGAGATTACCCGGGTCGAGCAGATCTTCCTGATGTTCCCCACGCTCTCCGACGCGCTCGAAGCTTTCACCAACGCCGGAACGGCATAGAAGTGCTCACGTAGGGACAGCCGCCTTTCGGCTGTGCGGGCGGAGCCCGGCGCCGTGCGCGCAAGCGCTAAATCCGCCTGCGAACGTTATGCCACGCGCACGGGATTCGGTTTTTTCGAGTTACCCGCATTCACCGCGTCCAGCCGGATGCGCGTGACGCGCGCCGTTTCCTGCACCAGATCGCTGGTGAACTTGGCGCCTTCCCCTGCCATCACCGAGCCAGCGGCCAGGGCGAAACGCAATGCATCTGCCTGATCCTCGAAATACAAAACCACTTGTCCCGACATAGCACTTCTCCCTGGGCTCGGAGCCCTCAGTCGTGAGCGGTACGACTTGGAAAGATCACCCTGAAACGATCAATTCAAACGAAACCACGGCGCTTGCACGAAGGACGCGGACCGGTCTTTTACTGATTCTCGGGGCATACCCCGTCCAAGTCAAAGTGATTCTCTTGGTTCCACTAACTCGGTAGGCCATCCTCGCCAGCAATTGGCCCACAGAGTCCCTTCCCGATGTCCCGGAAGGCCTTCATGCCACTGCCGCCCCTTCAGAAGCTATACTGCCTTCGTCATGCCCGTACTCATCTCCATGCTCCGTGGCGTCAACCTCCCTAATCACAACAAGATCAACATGGTGGCTCTGAGCGCCCTCTATGAATCCCTCAAATTCGAAGACCCGCGTACCTACGTGCAAAGCGGCAACGTCATCTTCCACACAAAAGAGAAAAACTCTTCCGCGCTGGCAAAGAAGATCCAAAATGCGATCGAACGCGAGTTCGGTTGCCGTCCCGAAGTCATCCTCCGCACGACAGACGAACTGAGAAAGGCCATTGCAGCCAGCCCGTTCTCCAGCGGCCGCGACCTTGAGCCGAGCAAAATACTGGTCACGTTTCTCGCCGCCGAACCCGGCCCGGAGGTACATGCCACGCTGCTCAGCCTGAAGTCCCATCCTGAAGAATTGCATCTGAAAGGCCGCGAACTCTACATCTATTTCCCCGATGGCGTCGGCAGGTCCAAGCTGCCTTGGTCGTCAGTGGAAAAACTGCTGAAGACGACAGGCACCGCGCGCAACTGGAACAGCGTCACCAAGATGCTTGCGATCGCAGAAGAGATGGAAGCGGGAGAGTGATGCGGCGCGGCGTGAGCCGATGGGATCTTGAGTGAGAGCTGACCGCTGAAAATTGGTCGGCCCTGGCAGATGATTTTCGAACTCTTTTCTTGGGCCCCGCGGTTTTGAACTAGCGCTTTCAGCGGCTTAGGATTGACTTGAATCAAATGGTCGGGCCTTGGGAGACGATTATCGAACCCGGGGCAGGTGCTCAAACTTCCGACTTGCCGAGAAACCCCGGGGAATTCTTGTCTTTGAGTCGCCACCTCCTTGAGGATTTAGAATGGTCTCTGCATGTTTGCGCTGAGAACATTTTCCTGGCTTAGCCGAGCACTATTCGAGGTGTTTGTCGTAGGGCTCGTCGTCGGTCAGAACCCTACTCTCGCGGCCCAGTCTCCGGATCCAGCCCAATCACCGCCCTTTGTTCCGGCGCGCAAGTCGGTCGCGTTTGATGTACTTGTCGACTCGGCCATCCGCCAGGAACGCCGCTTGATCGATTTGATGCGCAACTTCAAGCCGATCGTCGAGACCTACATCCAGGAAGAAAAGCCTGATTCCGATCTAGGAACCTCCCCGAAGGGCGACGACTATTTCTTAAGCCGTCTGGATCTGAGTGGCAATGCCCCAGCCACTCTAGCCTTTGCGGACCCGGAGCGCTGGAAGGAGAGTTGGGAGAAGAAATTGCTCAAGAATCCGCCACCCTTCGCGGCAGTCGGCTTCGCGCAGGCACTGTTCCCTGACCAGGACCACTTCGATCGTCAGAACTACACCTTCGAATTTGTCCGCTGGGAGGTTCTTGGGGAAGTGCGTTGCGGCGTGGTGGACGTCAGGCCCCGTGAGAATTCGGAGAACCGTGGCTTTGTCGGCCGGCTCTGGGTAGAGGATCGGGACTTCAACATTGTGCGCTTTAGGGGAGCGTACACCTCAAGAGCATTGTCCAAGCGTGCGTTTCACTTCGACAGTTGGCGGCTGAACACTCTGGGCATCATGTGGATGCCCGCATATATTTACACCGAGGAGGCGACTTCTCAGGATCCCGCGAACGACGGTCTCTGGTTTAAGGCTCAAACTCGCATTTGGGGCTACGACTTGGAACACGCGGGGGACCATCGGGAGTTTGCCAAACCACTGACGGACACACCAGTGTGGGTCGATCCCAAGCGGCACGAAGCTTCGCAGGACCTGAGTCCTGCTAATACTCTGGGGGAAACCGCATATACGCCGGAAGACGATGTGGTGGAGCGGTTGCAAGTTGCCGGACTCATGGCTCCGGACGGCGAAGTCGACCAGATCCTGCAGACCGTCGCCAATAATTTGTTATTTAGCAACGATCTCGACCTTGCGGGGATTCGTTGCCGTGTGCTGCTCACAACGCCACTGGAGTCGTTCGTCGTCGGCCGAACCATCGTTCTTAGCCGCGGCCTTCTCGATGTGCTACCCGATGAGGCCACCCTCGCCGCCGTCCTGGCGCACGAACTGGGCCACATCGTTTTGCATCACTCCGTGGGCGCCGGATCCTTGTCGGGCCTCACCTTGCCGTTCTCGGATCTGGAAATCTTTGCCCACCTTGACTTCCGTTTCGATCCCGCGGAGGAAGCCGACGCCGACAAAAAGGGCCTGGAGCTGTTTTTGAAGTCGCCGTATAAAGCCCAGCTCGCGAATGCTGGACTCTTCCTCGAGGCTCTGGAAGCCCGCTCTACGCAACTGCCAAACCTGGTTCATGGGCGTTTCAGCAACGACTTCGGGAGCAGTCACCTGGTCAAAATGCAGGCGCTAGCCAACCTTCCCAGGCATCTGCAAATGGATCGGCTGGACCAGATCTCTGCCTTGCCACTGGGCTCGCGAATCAGGGTCAATCCATGGTCGGACCGGATCGAGATGCTCAAGATCCAACCGGTGCGCCCGCTGTCGGCATCGGAGAAGATGCCGTTCGAAGTGTCTCCGTTCTTTCCATACCTCAAGCGGCTCGACGGACACGCGAGAGTTCAGGCTCAAACCCAGCCGTAAACCGTTCGAGCTGACCTTCCAACGTGCGAAAAAGTGAAGAATGGTCGGGACGGGCAGATTTGAACTGCCGACCCCTCGCACCCCAAGCGAGTGCTCTACCAGGCTGAGCCACGTCCCGACGAGGACAAGGATTCCACCGATGCGACGGTCGCCATGCGGCAACCCGTCAGCCTCCAGCGGAGGGGTTCACTGTCTAAGTTTACACTACAACAGGTTCTTCGAGCGTTTCGGGAAGGGCAGGGTCTTCAGCCGTGCCAACAGGACCCAGAAGCCACCCTGGCTTTAGCTACTGAGGGCGACCCTCTACTCCAGATCTCTCCAGTTAGGCCCAACGCCCATGTCCACCTGAAGCGGCACGGCCAGCGCATGGACTTTCTCCATATGCTCGCGAACCAGCGGCTGCATAACCCCCACTTCGCTCTCGGGAACTTCAAACACCAGTTCGTCGTGAACCTGCAGCGTCATTCTCGATTTCAATCCACGTTCGCGCAGAGCCGCATCGATCCGGATCATCGCAATCTTGATCAGGTCGGCTGCCGTTCCTTGCAAAGGCGTGTTGACCGCGGTGCGCTCGGCGAATCCACGCTGGTTGGCGTTCTTGCTGTTGATGTCGGGAATTGGGCGCACGCGTCCAAAGAGTGTTTTCACTTTCATCTCGCGCCGGGCCTCTTCCAGCGTCTGGTCGATAAACCTCCGCACACCGCTGTACTTTTCAAAATAGGCGGCGATGAAATGCCTGGCCTCGCCAGGCTCGATGCCCAGTTGCTGCGAGAGTCCAAACGCCGAGAGGCCATAGACGATGCCGAAGTTCACCACCTTGGCCTGCCGCCGGTGGTCGGGTGTAACCATCAGCGGAGGTACGCCGAACACCTGCGAAGCCGTCAGCGTGTGAATGTCGTCGCCTCGGCGGTAGGCCTCGACTAGCAGGGAATCGTGCGAGAAATGCGCCAGCAGGCGCAGTTCGATTTGCGAATAATCGGCGGTCAACAGCACGTGCCCGGGCTCCGCGATGAAAGCGGCGCGGATTCCGCGCCCCAGTTCGGTGCGGATGGGGATGTTCTGCAGGTTCGGATTGGCTGAAGACAGCCTTCCCGTCGCAGTTCCTGTCTGCCCGAAAGTGGTGTGCAGGCGTCCGCTCGCGGGATTGATGAGCGCGGGCAGCGCGTCCACGTACGTGGACTTGAGCTTGGTGAGCTGGCGGTAATCCAGCACCATCCGGGCAATAGGATGATTCTCCGCGAGCTCCTCAAGGACGTCGACCGCCGTCGAAATGGTCCGCCCCTTGCCGTATTTCGCGGGCTTGGGCAGATTCATGCGATTGAACAGAACGTCGCCCAGTTGCTTCGGCGAGCCGACATTGAATTCCATTCCCGCGACTTCGTAAATCTCTTTTGCCTTGGCGGCGATCTCGCGCTCCAGTTCGCTCGACATCTGCGAGAGCGCCGCCGTGTCGATTTTGACTCCCGCCTGCTCCATGCGCACCAGCACCGGGACCAAAGGAAGATCCATTTCTTCGTAAAGCTTTACTAAGCCCGCCCGCTCGACTTCGCTGCGCAGTGCGCCCGCCAGCCGCCCGGTGATGTCGGCAGACTCGGCAAGTTCCTCGGCCAGCTTCAGGTTGAAACGCCGCAGAGCGATGTCCGCCAGCCGGTGCGACGAGTACGTCGGATCGAGCAGGTAGGAATACAGCATCGGATCGTGCCGCACGCCCGCCAGGGAGATCCCGAGCGGATCCAGCGCGTGAATCGCCGCCTTGTAATCGTGGACTGCTTTGGGAAGGGCAGGGTCCGTGAGCACGGATCGCATTTTTTCCGCGGCGCCGGCAGAGTCGAGTTTCGCGATCAAAGCCGATCCCGCTGCAGCTGAGATGGCGATGCGCCGGGCCCGCACCTCGGGGCGCGCCATCGACTCTCCCAACGTCCCTCCCATGCCCCCAATGAAGGACAGTTGAGCGTCCTGCACCTCTTCCTCTTTTTCTTCTTCCTCGGGCGCTGCGGCCGGTTCTTCCTGCTCGACCGCCACGGCGAGCGCGCCCCCAGCCGACACTGCGTTCAGCACGCCTTCGATATCCGCAGCCGACTTGGCCTCGGCGTAGTGCGTCTGGCTCACCTCGACCACGGGCAGCAGTTCTTTGAGCAACGAAGTAAATTCCAGTTCCGTAAAAAGCGCGCGCAACGCGTCAACGTCCGGCTCTCCCGCGCGCATGGCATCCACATCCAGTTCGATGGGAACATTCGTATCGATGGTCGCCATGCTCTTGCTGAACAGAATCGTCTCGCGATTGTTCAGCAGCGACTCGCGGTAAGTTTTCCTTTCGACTTCCGCAGCGCGCTCCAGCGCCTGCTCGACCGTGCCGAAACGCTTGATGATTTCGACCGACCCTTTGTCGCCGATGCCCGGGGCTCCGGGAATGTTGTCGATGGCATCGCCCCGCAGCGCCATCACGTCAATGACGCGCTCAGGAGGCACACCCAGAATTTCTTCCACCTTCGCCGCATCGCAAATCAGGTTGTCCTTGGGCGGATTCAGAATCTGCACCTGGTCGTTGACCAGTTGCATCATGTCCTTGTCGCTGGAAACGACGTACACGGGATGCGAAGCCTCGGAGGCCTTACGCGCCAGAGTGCCAATCACGTCGTCGGCCTCAAAGCGGACCACCTCCAGAATCGGAATCCGGTAGGCCTCGAGCGCCCGGCGAATGTAGGGAACCTGTTGCGCCAGGTCTTCCGGCATGGCGACGCGGTTGGCTTTGTATCCCTTGTATGCCACTTCCGTGAAAGTTTGCGTCTTGATGTCGAATTTGCGAATGCTGGTTACCGCGTCCGCCTGCTCGTCGCGAAATGTCGGCCCGGCAACGTCGAACACTGCCGCCAGGTATTCGGGAGAGAAATCTTCGCGCAACTTGCGCAACATGTTCACGAAAACGTAAATCGCGGCCGTCGGCAACCCAGTCTTGGTCGACATAGGACGCTGCCGCGCCATAGCGTGATAGGCACGGAAGATGAACGACATGGTGTCGATCAGATAGATGCGGCCGTGCGGGGAGGAAGCCTGAGGCGGTTTGCCCACAGCCGCGTCGGTTGTGGCTGCCGCGCGGGATCGGGAGTCCGGTGATTTCTTACGCGGGGGCAACCCGGTTAGTGTAGCAGCACAGCAGGGGCTAGAAATCCACGCGGAAATTCGCTTCCACGACTTTGCTGCCCTTGCCCCCACCGGGGTTGCGGAAGACCAGGTAGTACTTGACTGGCTGATTCATCGAAGGGGGGAGATCGAAATTGACTGCCTGGTTGTGGGACGCTTCGAGTGAGAACAGAGCCTCGCTGGCGCGATTGCCGGCAGAATCGGCCTGTTGCTCCTGGTTCAGGATGAGGAAGTCGATGTTCGCGGTTTCGTCGGATGCCCCGTGTACCTGGCCGACGAACGACTCGAAGATTCCGTGGAGATGCGGCTGGGCAGCATGAGCGGGAATTTCGAAAGGAAATGTGGCCGAGACTTTCAGGTTGAACGTTTTCTGTAGAACGGTTTGAGTTGTGCCCACCGGCGAGGGCGACACGCGATCCGACGGTGCGATGGTGCTTACCGGTGGGGGCGGCTCCTTCGTGCACGCTTCATCTACCAAGAGGAAAATCGCGATCAGAGCGGCCAGATGTATGCGTTGGGGCATGAGAATCAGTGCCCCACGGTCTTTCCGTATTCGGTATTGAAGTGGAGCTGAATTTCCCCGCACGTGCCCTGTTCGGGTGAGTACACCACACAGGTATCGAAGGGCCGCGAATACACGTGCAGGCTGACCGCGCGCTGTTTGAATTCTCGAGGATTCACCACGCGATGTACGGGATCGGCCGGATCCACAGCGCACGGGTGCGAGATGTTCATCTCGACAGTGTTCGCGGGTTCGAGCCGGCACCGTCCTCCTTGCAAGTCCTGATGAACGAGGTGAAAGTTCTCCACCCGCAAGCGCCCGATGGGGACCGCCATCCAGCAATTCTGGTCGCGATGATTGTGCACGGAACTCGCCTGCCCGGTCTCCCAGCAAATGGCCATTAATTCGTAAAGCGACGTCCGGTCGATGAGATTCCGTGTGTAGTGCTGGCGGTCCCATGTCAGGTAGGGCGCGAGCGAGTCTGCGTTGACGGGCGTCTCCTGAAGAAAGCGGCGAACCGGATCGGTGCGGTCGAACACGGATTCGGAAAACTGGCGAAGACCTTCGACGAGAGTTTGAATGGAAACAGCCTTTACCGCTGTGCTCATGGTGCACTCCGGAAAATGAGTATAGAGCAGATCGTGTGGGGCGGACACTCTGTCCGCCGCCTTTGACCTTGAAGAGTGGCAGGACAAATCATTTTCCGAGGTTCAAGCGCCGGGCCTAAGACCTAACGCCCAAACCCCATCCCTACGGCTGCGTCCCCGCGCCCAGAATTTCTTTGCTTTCCCCCTGCGCCACCACCGGATAGACCGCTCCCTTGCGGCGCCGCAAATCTCGCGGCAGTTCCGAGCGCAGCAGCCACAATCCCCCAGCCACTGCCGCCGCCCAGGTCAAGGAAACCAGCGCCAACTGGGTGAGATCCGCCATGCGGCTGCCGTGGCCGGCCGTCGCGAGCGGCACGACCTTCGCCACTTCAAAGCTGATCCCGCCCGCAACCACCGCGACCACCGCCGCCTTCCCGAGCTCCCACCAGCGCAGTTCCCCCATCGGAACCAGTTTGCGGTAGTGCAGCAGGCAGGCTAGCGCCACCAAATTCACCCCAATCCCAATATCCGACGCCCACGCCAGCCCCACCACTCCGAACGTATGAAACAAGAGCGAATACATCGGCAGCGACGCCAGGGTAATCATGCTGACCGCGACCATGGGCGTGAGCGTGTCCCCCGCTGCGTAAAATGCGCGCGCGTAAAGCCCCTGAGCCGACCAGAACGCCAGGGAAAGCGAGAACCAGAAGAAATACGTAGCGCTGGTCTGCGTGTCTGCGAACAGAAACTTTCCCCGCCGGTACACCAGATCGATCAACGGAATCGCCGCCACCATCATCCATCCGCTGGCCAGCAACGAAGCCGCGGCAACCCGGTACACCGAGTCATTCACCGTTACGGCGAATTCTTTCAACTTCTTCTCGTTGAACAGCCGCGCAAAAAACGGCAGCGATGCCTGACCGGTCGCCTGCCCCAGCACGGCAATCGGCACCGCGAACAACCGCTTAGCGAAGGTAAGCCGTGTGATGTCGCCGACGCCATTCGACGCGTAGTGCCGCAGAATCCAGTCATCCGCCGCCACGAGCGACACGCCCAGCATCAACGGCACCGACAGCTTCACCCATTCGCGAAACGCCGGATTCCTCACATCAAACGACGGCCGGTATCCGGTCCCAATGCGCGCCGCCCCAATCACGCTCGCCAGGAACGGACCGGCAAAGCTGCCGATCAAAGCACCATACGCCAGCGAAGCGATTCCGAAATGCCTTCCGCCGATCACGCCGCCCAGAATGATGAACGCGTTGTAGATCAGCGGTCCAAACGCCGGGAACAGAAACAGCCGGTGGGAGAGCAGGACGGCCGAAACCACTCCGCCTACATAAAAGAAAATTTGTGCGGGCAGCAGAATCCGGGTCAGGTGAACGCACAGCTCGATCTTGTCCGGCGAAAATCCTTTCACGAACCAGCGCACAAACTGTGGCGCGAAAATCTCCGCCGCAATCGTCCCCACGATCATCACCGCTGTCATTACCGTGATAATGATGGAAAATGTGTTCTGGGCATCGGCGTCGCGCTTCTCGGCCAGAAAGCGCGTGTAAATCGAGATGAATGTGATCGAAGCCGCGCCTCCGGCCACAATGTAGTTGAGAAAATCCGGCAGAGTGAACGCCGCGACGTACGCGTCCGTGGGCCCGCCCGCCCCATACGCCCACGCGATGTACGC
>CABDXR010000152.1_pt1 | contig 75194 bp, 62 predicted proteins | sample 3421411 | NCBI WGS metagenome assembly CABDXR01 (sample SAMEA5534336, study PRJEB31848) | metagenome | biome: tundra; feature: field; material: soil | place: USA | collected 2013-05 | depth 0.15 m | reverse complement strand
CGATGCTGGCGACTAGCGCCAGCAGACTAATCCAAAGAAAGAATGAAGGGCGAGACATGGGCACCTCGCGGAACATGCTTCAGAAGAAGCGGAAAGTTGTTCAAACCCAAGTAATGATAGCTATGGTCCTTTGCCGAAAACAAGCACCTGCCAAGCTAGCGCATGGGATCCAACTCCTGCCGGGCGGCAAGTCAGACTAGCGCTTACATGCACGCAGTCCAAGACCGCGATTTGGAGTGGGCCAGTCCAGTTTTTTCTATAACTGTTTAAAGCAAGGCGATTACATGTTTTGACCGCTGGTCATTGAGGGTAACGGCGATATTTCGACAACTGCACCGTAGCTTCGCGGAGGAAGGCCGCCTCCGCCGCGATCGGCTCACTACTGAATCAGGGTGCCTCCGTTGCCGCCATTGGGCTCGGCGTCGGGAGCGATGACAACCGCGGCGGCTACGCGGTCGCCGGGCTCCATGTTCAGGAGGCGGACGCCCTGGGCGTTGCGGCCGGATTCGCGGATGGTGGTCGAGTCCATGCGGATGATTTTGCCGTAGTGGCTGATCAGCATGACCTCGGAGGTTTCGTCGACCTGCGCGATGCCGACGACTTTGCCGACACGTTCGGTAGTCTTTACGTTGATGACGCCTTTGCCGCCGCGGTTGGTGAGGCGGTATTCGTCGGCGGGAGTGCGCTTGCCGTAGCCGTTTTCAGTGACGGAGAGGATGAGGCTGCCTTTGACAGTCACATCAATGACTTCGGGTTCGCCCGAGGCGGGCGCTGGCGCGCCCGGGACAGCCGAAGCGGCTGTCCCCACATTCTCTGCTCCTGGCTTTGTCGTCGTGGCCATGCCTACTACGTAGTCGTTCTGGTCCAGGTCGATGCCCCAGACGCCGTAAGCGGCGCGGCCCATGGGGCGGACATGGCTTTCGTCGAAGCGGACGGCCATGCCTTCGTGCGAGGCCAGGAAGACGATCTGATTGCCGTCGGTGATGCGGGCGGCGACCAACTCGTCTCCTTGTTCAATGGCGATGGCATTGATGCCGTTGGAGCGCACGTGCATGAACTCGCGCAGCTCCGACTTCTTGACCAGGCCGTTACGCGTGGCGAAGAAGATGTACTTGTTGGCTTCTTCGAGATTGCGCACGGCGAGCATGGTCTTAGTGGTCTCTCCGGGCTGCAGGCCGATCAGGTTGCCGACGTGTTTGCCTTTGCCGGCGGCGCTGACGTCGGGAATCTCGTAGACCTTGAGCCAGTAGACGCGGCCCTTGTTGGTGAAGATGAGAATGAAGGCGTGCGTGGAGGCGATGAAGAGATGCTCGACGAAATCCTCGTCGCGCGTCTTCATGCCGGTGCGGCCCGTGCCTCCGCGGCGTTGCATGCGGTAGGTGGAGATGGGCGTGCGCTTCATGTAGCCGGAATGGCTGACGGTGACGGCAACCTGCTCGTCAGCGATGAGATCTTCCAGGACGATTTCTGCGGCTTCGTCTTCGAGGCGGGTGCGGCGGTCATCCCCGTATAACTTCTTAACCTCTTCTAACTCTTTAATGATGACGTTGCGCAGCTTCTTTTCGGAGCCGAGGATGGATTCGTATTCGGCGATGTTGTCGCGGACGTCTTTCAACTCGTTGGCGATTTCATCGATGGAGAGCTTGGTCAGGCGATGCAATTGCAGTTCGAGAATGGCATCAGCCTGCTTTGCGGTAAAGGGCTTTTCGGGATCGAGCTGGGGAGCGCGGCCCGTGGTGTTGATGTCGATCTTCTTGCCGCCGAAGTAGAGCACCAAATGTTCGCGGGCGTCGGCGCGGTTGGCGCTGCCGCGGATGATGGTGATGACGTTGTCGAGATGGTCGAGGGCGGTGAGGTAGCCTTCGAGGATGTGCTCGCGATCTTTCGCCTTCTGCAGCAGGTAGGCGGTGCGGCGGCGGACGACGTCGACGCGGTGCTCGATGAAGTATTTGATGGTCTGGATCAGGCCCAATTCGCGGGGCTGTCCGTTGACCACCGCGAGCAGGATCATCGAGAAACTTTCCTGCATCTGGGTGTGCTTGAAGAGCTGGTTGAGGACGATCTGGGGCTCGGCGCCGCGCTTGAGCTCGACGACGATGCGCATGCCATCGCGATCGCTTTCGTCGCGGATGTCGGAGATGTCTTCGATGTCTTTGTCGTTGACCAGTTGCGCGATACGCTCGACCAGGCGAGCTTTATTTACCTGATAGGGAATTTCGGTGACGATGATCGCCTGACGGTCTTTGTTGATGTTCTCGATCGCAGCCTTGGCGCGCATCATGAAGCGGCCGCGGCCGGTGCGGTAGGCCTCAAAGACTCCAGCGCGGCCGTGAATGATGCCGGCAGTGGGAAAGTCGGGGCCCTGGACGAATTTCAGAATCTCGGCGAGCTGCGCGTTGGGATTGTTGACCAGCGTGATGGTGGCGTCGACGATCTCCGTGAGGTTATGCGGAGGAATTTTTGTGGCCATGCCGACGGCAATTCCGTCGGAGCCATTGATGAGGAGATTCGGAATGCGCGCGGGAAGAACGTCAGGCTCGACTTCGCTGCCGTCGTAGTTGTCATGGAAATCGACGGTCTCTTTGTCGAGGTCTTCGAGGAGCGCTGTGGAAACCTGCGCCAGCTTGGCCTCGGTGTAACGATCGGCGGCGGGCGGATCTCCGTCAACTGAGCCGAAGTTGCCCTGACCAAAGATCAGCGGATAGCGCATGCTCCAGGTCTGCGCGAGGCGGACGAGAGCGTCGTACACGGCGAGGTTGCCGTGGGGATGGTACTTGCCCATGACCTCGCCGACGATGCGGGCGCACTTACGCGTAGCCTTGTTGGGCTGCAGGCCCATCTGCTGCAGGGTGTACAGAATGCGGCGATGAACGGGCTTCAATCCGTCGCGAACGTCGGGCAGCGCGCGGCCGATGATCACCGACATGGAGTAGTCGAGATAGGACCGCTTCATCTCCTCTTCGATGTTGACCGGTTGAATGTTCAACGCACCGGGGCCATCGCCGCCGGGAGGGGGAGTGAGAGGAAGTTCAGGGTTTTGATCGTCTGCCATTCTTTAGCTCTCAGCTTTCAGCCGTCAGCTTAAAACGCGAAATTCGGTATCACGAAACTGTGTAACTGCTTGTATTTGCAGGATGTTATAGCCTTGGAAGCCGAGTTTATTATAGCACGTAAAATAGCCTACATCGGGGCGGATGTTGACCGGTTTGAGGCGGGCGCTTCCTGAGTGCTGTGCCTTTTTCATGGCGAGGTTATGCGTTTGGGCGACTATCGATTGGTGGTGCGGGAGACGTTGCAAGCAACGTCTCTACGGGCCGACGATTACTTCATTGGGGGCCGAGGGGAGTTGAAATCGTACGCCCTGGGACTGATTGGACTTGACCGTCTCCGAGAGATTCAGGGACGAGAGCTCAATTTTCCTGTTCCACGATCCGGTAGTGAAGTAGTCGGCATGCGCGTAGAGGACGCCGTCAGCGATTGTGTAATCGAATACTTGCTCGCGGTGGCCGTCGCGAAACACGAGAACCGATGGAGGCATTTCTTTTGTAGGAACGGCGTGAGCCTCATTACCCGACGACCGTTCCTGCTGGCGCCGAGCATCCGGCATGGGATCGATCATCTTTACCTCTGTCTGCGACGTTTCTTGGCCGCTCACCTGAACGTAGCGGTCACCCTGTAGTTCGATCATCAGCGGCTGGGTGGGCGATGAAGAGCGCTCTGGCACGGGTGCTGCCGCCGGAGGAGCTTGCAGGATGATCACGGGAGGCTGAGAAACGACGGGATATCCCGTGCTGGAAAGATAGTCGGAATAAAACGGATCGGAGAATGCGAGCGGATAAAAGAAAGAGCGCGCATGGCCGCCTCGGTTGTAACCGGGAGCGAAGCGCGGAGAGGGGGAGACCATACGCTGCGCGCTCACACACGGCGTGACCGCGGTGGCCAGTGTGATGAGAAGCAGCGTGCGCATGATCAGTTCGCCTGAAGGGGCGGCGGGAGCTGAAATGTGATGCCGCGATCCTCGTTTTGCTGGCGCGTGGCCTCGAGATCGAGGTCGGCGAGAGCGATTTTGCGGGCGTGTCCGGGCGTCAGATCAAAGATAGTCTGGCCGATGATGGCGTAGTTGCCAACCTCAAGCTTGCGACCGTCCTTGAAGATGAGCAGGGTCGGTTCCTGAGGAGGGTCGGGATCGGCAACGGAAGCATCGGCGCCCTCGGCCGAGTGAGGCGCGGGAACATTTCTCACCGGGGGAATGTAGGAAGCGGCACCCAATCCACGGCGGTCGAAGATGGTAGGACCGCCCTGGTAGTTGTCATCCGCGCTGTTGTCAGCGTCGTCGTCGGTTGCGCCGATGTCGACGGCGTAGGGAACAGGGACGGCATAAACCAACGGAGGAGCGTATTCCACATAGTGATGGCGGTGAGGATGGCCATCGCCATTGCGAGGCGCGTGCGAAGTGGAGAAGGTGACGCGGGAGTTGGGAGCAAAGCCGCGCGGGCCGAGCGAAGTTACGCTCGCCGGAGGGCCGTTGACAGAGCGTCCGCCGAATCCGGGTGAAGTCACCGAGGCGGGCGCACCGTTGATCTGCGCGTAGCCGGTTGAGATGAAGACCACTGGCAGCACAAGCAGGCTGAGAAATGCGACCGAAGGCGGAATCGAATGCCGCACACAGACATGATACTCCAATAGGGAAGACATGGCGCACCTCGAAAGTGGTAGGCCGTTCATTGGTTTAGATGCGGGAGGGGCTGGCCGGATGCCCATGACCGAGCGATGGGACGCGATGTATGTTGTTGAAAGTGCGAGGTTCGCGATGGCTGAAAGGTGCGGACTATAATTCTCGTGAACGGCAGGGCGGACAAAGGTTCGAAGCATGAAATCTGCAATCCGATTTGCGCTACTGGCGCTGGTGCTGGTGATTGTGGCGATGGTGTCGGCGCTGACGGCGATGCGGTTTGCCATTCACGGGCAGGAGGTCGCAGTGCCTCCTGTGGTCGGGCTAGCTCCGGCGGAAGCGGAGCGGGCGGTGGCGGGACTCGGACTGCAAATCTCGATCGAGCGGCAGTATTACAGTCCCCAGATTCCTGAAGGAAGAATCATGTCGCAATTGCCCTTGCCGGGCACGAAGGTGCGGCGCGGCTGGCAGGTGCGAGTTGCGCAGAGTCTGGGACCGACGCGGGTGACGATTCCGGATGTGACGGGGGAGAGCGAACACGCGGCGGAATTGAATATCCGGCGGCGCGGGCTGGATGTGGCTTCGATGGCGCAGGTGCAGGCGCAGGACATACCGGAAGATCAGGTGCTGGCGCAGAGTCCGACGGCGAATGCTACGCAGGTGGCAGCGCCGAAGATCAGCTTGCTGGTGACGGTGGCAGCGGATCCGCAGGCGTTTGTGATGCCGAGCTTCATAGGACAGTCGCTGGGCAGTGCGAGCCGGAGTTTGCAGGATGCGGGATTCAGGTTGGGGAATGTGAATGTGGTGGTGCCGGCGAGCGCTCCTGCAGGGGATGCGGCGAATCCGAATGCTGCGAGTGCACCATCGGCGGCTGGGGCTCCAGCAGTTCCTCCAGCCCAGACAGCGCCTCCGGCGCAGGCTTCGCCCGCGAGCATTATTGTTTCGCAAGCTCCGGCGGCGGGGCAGAAAGTGTTTGCGGGGACAGGCGTTAATTTTGAGGTACGGTAAACAACTCGCCACGGATTTACATCGATCGCCCGGATAAACCCAACGTCCTTTTTAAATTCTTTCCAGAATTGCGGCGAAGAAGCCGTCGCAGGGGTGGACGCCTGGGAGCGTGCGAAGGTAGGGGCCGCGCGTGAGGGAGGCTGGGTCGGGCCAGGTTAGCTCGCCGGTTGTTTTCAGGCGGTCAAGTTCGGTGCGGCAATCGAGCAGGCGAAAGGAATGATTCTCTGACAAGGCTTGCTCGACGACGTTTTCGTTTTCTTCTTTTTCCAGCGAACAAGTTGAATAGATGAGGCGTCCTGCGGGAGCGACCTGGGACAGGGCGGAGCGCAGGATTGCCGCCTGGCGTTCGTGTAACTCCGCGAGATCATCGATCGTGAGCCGCCATTTGATCTCGGGATTGCGAGCCAGTGTGCCGGTGCCGGAACAAGGGACGTCGGCAAGAACACGATCGAACGGGAGGGACATGGGGAGATGCTGCGCGTCGGCGTTCACGATTTGGATTCGTGTGAGGGAAAGCAAGGCATGCGCGTGCAACAGTTTTTGCAGCAGGCGGGTGCGGTGAGAATGAAGTTCGACGGCGGTAATTGCGGCTGCGGGGTTACGGTCCGCAAGAGCCAGCGTCTTGCCGCCGGGAGCGGCACAGCAGTCGAGAATGTTTGATCCGTTGCCTACGAGCGCGGCGACGAGTTGCGAGGCTTCGTCCTGGATGACGATCTGGCCAGTGCGAAATGCCTGGGTTTTCGTGATGTCTCCCGCTTGAACACGGCGGGCGGATGCGAGAAGGCCTCCGGGGAGGAGAGTGATTCCTTCCTGGTTGAGTTGCGCTTCTGCGGCGGGCGCACGGAGGCGGATTGCCGCGGCGGGGATTCGCTGATTGTATTGGCAGATTTGGTGAGCGGCGGAGAGTGCGTATTCGTGGGCCCAGCGCTCTACCAACCATAGCGGATGCGCAAGGGTACGGGCTAGGACTTCGGGTGAAGAGTTTTCGTCTTCCGAGGAAACATCAGGCTTTCGTGGCGCTGCTGAGAGCTTGCGCAGCACAGCATTCACGAAGGGAGCAGCGGAGCGTTTACGAGCGCGTTTGACCAATTCGACGCTCTCGTGGAGGGCCGCGCGCTGCGGGACACGATCAAGCCAGAGAAACTGATAGAGGGCGAGGCGCAGAGCGATGAGAATTTCGATGTCGAGTTTGGACAGAGGCTGCGAGGAGGCGGTGGCGATGTCGGCGTCTAAGCGCGAGCGCCAGCGGAGAACGCCCATGACGAGTTCGGTCGCGAGGGCGTGATCGGGAGTGGAGAGGTGCTCTTGGGCGGAAGAGTGCAGAAGGTCTGAGGCGTAGGAAGATTCGCGCTCGACGCGGAGGAGAATGTCGAAGGCGGCGGCGCGTGCTGGAGAGACGGTAGTTTTTGCCGGTCTAATCTGGGGGTTCAAGCTGTCAGTATGACGGAAGCTGGCAGGCTACGGAAGGCGGGATAGGTGAAATTCAGAGAATCCCGGTGAGGACGGGATCAGTGTGGCTACGAAACGCGGGCTGCGCCCGCGAGACAGCCGGGGGCGGCTGTCTCCACATAATCTCCCCACATAATCCCCCCATAGAATCAGTTGGAGCCTAGTTTTTCGCGTGGGTGGGGACGATATCCGCGGACAAAATCTCCGGCGGAAGAGCGCTTTTTTCCTTCTAGCTGAATCTCTAATAGTTCGAGCGAGGTGTTGTGGCCGCAGCCGACTCGGAGGCGATCGGCTGTCGCATGGAGTTCGGCGGGAGGCAGGGCGTCGGCTGCTGGTCTTGCTTTGACGATCTGTAGAATCTTGCCGCGAAATTTTGTGTGCGCGCCGGGCCAGGGTTGGAAGCCGCGAATGCGGTTGAAAATGTCGGCGGCGGAACGGGAAAAATCTACCAGGCCGTCTTCTTTCTTCAGAATCGGGGCGAGGCTGGCCTGCGAGTTGTCCTGCGGGCGAGGATCGACGGAACCGGCTTGTAGGCGGCGCAAGGTCTCGACTACGAGATTGGCGCCTATGGAGGCGAGGCGCGGAGCGAGGGTTTCGGCAGTGTCGTTGGGCGAGATGGGAAGATCTTGCTGGAGGAGAATGTCGCCGGTATCGAGGCCGGCGTCGATGCGCATGGTGGTGACGCCCGTGACAGTTTCACCGTTCGCGATGGCCCACTGGATGGGCGCGGCGCCGCGGTATTTCGGGAGGAGTGACGCGTGCAGGTTGAGGTTGCCGAGTGCAGGGAGATCGAGCATCCATTGCGGAATAATGCGGCCGTAGCCGACGACGATGATGGCGTCGGGCTTGAGGGCTGTGAGTTGAGCTCGGAATTCGTCGTTGGCCTTGATGCGGGCGGGCTGGGTGATGGGAAGGTTCAGTTTCAGAGCTGATTCTTTGACGGGTGAGGAGACGAGCTCGAGGCCGCGTCCCTTGGGGCGGTCGGGTTGAGTCACAACAAGATGGACGCGGAATCCGTCGTCGACCAACTTCTCGAGGGTCGGGACGGCGAAGCGCGGCGTGCCGCAGAAGACGAGATTGAGGGACATTGGTAATTATGTAGTCGGGTGATTGAGTAATTGCGAACCGATTCTAAATTACACAATTACCCGATTGCCCAATTTCTCAATCTTTCTACCATTCTCCTGTTTTCATCATTTTGCGGATTTTGCGCTTCATCAGATCGCGCTTGAGGGCGCTGATGTGGCTGATGTAGAGCTTACCGTTTAAGTGATCGGTCTCGTGAAGGAAGGCGCGGGCCAGTAATTCCTCTCCGGTTTTTTCGAAGACCTTCCCGTGAACGTCCTGAGCGCGGACGGTAACTTTGTTGGGACGAGCGACGTTCTCACGGAAATCGGGGATGCTGAGGCATCCTTCACTTTGGGTGTGGCGGCCCTCGGTGTGAATGATTTCGGGATTGATGAGGACGAGCTTTGCGTCCGGATCTTCTTGGAAGGTGACATCGACGACGGCAATGCGGCGGCCAATGCCGATTTGCGGAGCGGCCAAGCCGACTCCGTGGGCGGCGTACATGGACTCGAACATGTCTGCGATGAGCTTCTGCAGTTCTTCGTCGAAGACAGTCACTGTTTCGCAGGGTTTCTCAAGAACCGGATTACCGAATTTTACGATGGGATAAATCATCAGTAGTTTTTCAATTGCTGGCAGTATCCCTGGAAATTTCTTAAGGTTTCAGTCATGGAATCGCCGCCAAATTTTTCCAGAGCAGAGCGCGCGAGCGTCAGAGCCACCATCGCCTCAGCAGCAACGCCGGCGGCGGGCACCACGCATACGTCGGAACGTTCATAGGCAGCCTTGACGGGCTCGCGCGTGGAAAAGTCGACCGACTGCAGCGGGCGACGAAGCGTAGAAATTGGTTTCAAATAGCCGCGGACGCGGATTTCCTGTCCATTCGAGACCCCGCCTTCAATCCCTCCAGCGTTGTTCCTGGTGCGGGAGAAAGCGGTGTAACCGGAGGCGGCAGTGTAGCCGATTTCGTCGTGCACGGCGGAACCGGCAGCAAAAGCGGCGGCTACGCCCGAGCCGATTTCTACCGCCTTGACCGCTTGCAGGGACATCACCGCGGCCGCGAGCATGGCATCGAGACGTTCGTCCCACTGCGCGTAGGTGCCAAGGCCAGGCGGAACCTGGTGCGCCACGACTTCAAAGACTCCACCGAGCGAGTCCCCAGTCTTGAGGACTTTGTCCACTTCGAGTTTCATGCGCTGCTCAGCTTCAGGGTCGGCGCAGTTGAGGAGAACATCTTCGCGAGCGTGGAGGGCGCGAATCTTCTCCCACGGCACTTCATCCGGAAGTGTGACGCTGCCGGTGGTGACGACGTGACTAAGAACTTCGATGCCGAGTTCGCGTAAGAAAAGTTTGGCGATCGCGCCGATGGCAACTCGGGCGGCCGATTCGCGGGCGGAGGCGCGCTCGAGCACGTAGCGGGCTTCGGGGAAGTTGTACTTCAAGGCTCCGGCGAGATCAGCGTGGCCCGGCCGGGGAGACGCAACGCGTTTGTGCTTTGCGGGATCGCCCTCAGCGACCGGCAAGGATTCCTGCCAGTTCTTCCAATCTCTATTTTCAAGTTGGATCGAGATGGGCGAGCCGATGGTCATCCCCTGACGGACGCCGGAAAGAATGTGGGCGGCATCGCGCTCGATCTTCATGCGGCCGCCGCGGCCATAGCCCTGTTGGCGACGCCAGAGTTCACGATCGAGGACGGTCTGGTCAATTTTCAATCCGGCGGGCATGCCGGAAAGGAAGGCGACCAGAGCTTCGCCGTGGGACTCTCCCGCTGTGAAGTAGCGCAGCATAAATTTTCGATTGTACCTGATGCGAGGTAGGATCAGGGTTCCGGACGTGCCTCCGTATTCGAAAGAAAGGCGGCAGACTGCATTTTCACAAGCTAAACAACGGCACGAACGGTTACAATGAGTTAACGACGTTTCGTCTGGGTTCGAACCGAATCCAACCCACGCCACATCGCAATTTTCTCTGGCCCAATTTAAGGAGTTGCCTGTGTGCCCCCCAGCACAGATCCAAGGCGAAGAGATTTTCGGCAATAAAGAAATTCGGTGCCTTCTGGTGCACGACCATGTCTTGTTGCGCCAGGGGTTGCGGCGTTTGCTGGCAGATGAACCGGACATTGAAGTGGTAGCGGAGGCAGGGAATGCTGCCGAGGCGCTACAGAGGGTGTTCGAGCATCGTCCCGAGGTGGTGATCACCGATGCGCATATATTCGACTGCGCAGCCGATCAAACGGAGCGGTTAATTCTGCGGGAGTCTCCACACAGCAAGGTATTGTTCCTGACGACGCACGAAGGCGAAGACACTCCGCAGGAATCGCTAGCAGACGGGACGAGCTGTGCGGTGCGGCAGACTTCCGCGGAAGAGTTAGTAGAGATGGTGAGGAGGACGCACGCCGGTCAGGAAACCGGGGTAAGGGGAATGTCGGAAAGGCGCCGAGGAGAATGGCTGCCCCAGGAACTGCTCCCCCGAAAGCGCGTTTTGACGGCACGAGAACGCGAGGTCTTAAAGCTGCTGGCTGAAGGCAGGACGGTGCGCTCTGCCGCAGTTGTTTTGGGACTCAGCATCAAGACGGTAGATGCACACAAGTTCAATCTGATGCGGAAGCTGGGGATTCATAACAAGGCGGAGCTGGTGATGTGGGCGATTCAGAAGCGAGTTGTGAAAGTGCCGGCGAATTACTAGGAATTGCGGTTCTTGGGGAGGCGACACAGATCGTCGTCCCTAACGGCGTCTGTATTCCAGTTTTACTTTCGCCCCTTCGGGGCTTGCATTCATCGTGTCCATCCACGGCTTGCGCCGCTTCGCGGCTGGTGTCTGGCAGGTCTCTTTTCCATCCTTAAACACAATCCCACACCGCTAGTCATGAATGGCCGCGGCGGCGAGCTCTGCGAGGCTTGAGACAGTCAGATCGGGATTGGCCTCGGCGGCTTTCACGGCGCCGACGCCCGGCCGGGCCGAGGGACGGTTCACCCATACGGTGGCGAGGCCGAGCGATTGAGCGGGAACGACATCGTGGTAAATGCTTTGGCCCACGTGCAGGACGCGATGCGCAGGAGCGTGGATGCGACTCAGGGCGAGCTCGAAGAGTTTCAGCGAAGGTTTGTAGGCCTGGGCTTGCTGCGCGGTGATGACCTCATCGAAGTCAACCCCGAGCTGCGGCCGCGTACCCGCGAAGAGATCGTCGTCCACATTGGAAAGAATCGCCAGCCGAAAGCGCGTCTTGAGCTGCCGAAGAGCGGCAACGGTGTCTGGCCAGGGTTTCCAGGTGGAAAGCGAGTCGGGCAGTGAGCGCGCTTCATCAGGACTGAGAGTGAAGCGAAACTCCGCGGCAAACTGGCGGACGACCGCCTCCAGGACTTCACGATAGGGACGAAATGTGCCCTGTTCGGAACGCTGCTCAAAATCTCCGTAGAGTTTGAGGATCGTGGCGTCGTCGATTTTTTTCCCATGGGCTGAGAGGACTCGATGAAGCGCTGAAAGAATTCCGGCTTCCCAATTGATCAGCGTGCCGTAGCAATCAAAGGTGAGGACTTCGAAGCGGGTGAAGTCGAGCATGGCGCGATCCTCTTCGGGGAAGAGCTTTGGACCGAAGGCGTTTACCGGTTGAATTTCTACTGTCTTACTTCCAGCGAATGCGACAACTCGAAGCTGACGACGGATTCGCCGGGCTACACGATGTCTTTGTTTCCGGTGAACGCGGCGCCGCCGGCACCAGCGCCTCCGCCAGCCGCCAATCCGATCGCAGCACCTTTGCCTCCGCCAGCAAGGCCACCGATGATACCGCCGAGTGCAGCGCCTCCGCCGGTCATCACAGCGGTACGCTTGCCTTTGCCCTTCGCAGAGAAAGTCTGTGGAGCGGCTCGAACGGGAAGCTCAGAGCCGTTTAAGTTGATGGAGTCGAGCCGCACCTGAAGCTCAGCGCCGCCCGCGAACCTGCCCAAGGGCTTGGCGTCGGTGACTGTGCCGCGTACTCTCGCACCTCGAGGAATCGCGACCGCGTTCCCAGCGAGGACGCCCCTGGCTACAGAGCCGGTAAAAGTTTCGCCGGTCTGGCTCAACTTGGAGCCAATGGCAGACGCCAGCCTCACGGTGACGGTGGTTCTGGCGGGGACAACCAGCGGCTCTCTCTCCCTTCTGGCTTCTTGGGTTTCTGCGGGCTGTGCTCCGTTGTGGGCGCTCGTGTCTTGGTTATTAGTAGTGCCTGCGTCAGTGCCGGTGTCGGTGGAAGGCTTGCGGCTGCATCCGAAAACAGCAAACGCGAGATAGAGACTAAGGATGGGTAGAAGAAAGCGTGAGCGCAAAAAGGACCTCCGTAGTTGTTGCGAATGTCTTGTGCTTGTTGTTGCCAATCTACCGGATTGCCGTGATGAGGGGCAACCGCCGCCGGGGGCGACTGTGAATCAAAGGTGCTTGGACCATTGGGGGGGCGTTGCGACTCCCCATTAATTGGCGATATCGAACTGCCAGCGGGTGGCGTTGTTGGGAAAATTGTTTTCGGTCCAGGCCAGCACGACGCGCGGGCGTACGGAATAGAGCACGACCTCAGGCGTGGCCATGAGCGGCATTTTGTATTTGGCGCGGGAAGCGGCGTCCGGCGACTGGACCGTCGACTTGTCGGCGAGGTTCACCTCGACGGCGTTGCCTTCAAGGATGACTACATCGTCGCCGGAATCGAGATGAATGGATACGGCAGCGTTCTGAGCCAGGTTGCGGGCCTTGCGCGAAGCGCGGGCGGTGCCGAAGTAGAAGGCTCCGTCGAGCCAAAAACCCCAGACGGGGATGGAGTGTGGGCGTTCGTCGGGACGGGAAGTGCAAATCCAGTAGTTGCGCGAGTTGGTGAGCCGTTCTTCGGCGTGGCTGAAGGGCAGGTACTGTTGTCGAGGTTTCAGGCCATACATGGGTGGAACGTTGGGTAGACCTACGCGGCAACCGACGGGATGGGCTGATTTCTTTTTCGCTGCGGACTTCTTCGGAGCTTTGAGTTTGGGCATAGTCACCTACGCTCAGAAGTGGGATGCGGTGGACTACTTTACCGCCGAGGCTCGATGCCGGGCAAGGTGGGAATTGGATCGAGGGATTCGTCGAGTTCGCTGTCGCGGGTGGCGGGATCTTCCGGCGGCGAAACTTTTTTTGGCGCCAGGAACTTCTCGGTATTCAGAAGTGGGCGGCCGAGGGAGGCGTTGTAGCTGGTCCAGGGGCTGTCGAAACCGGCTTCGCGCTCGAAATGGGCGCGCATGGCTTCCATTTTGGAATCGAGGTCGTCGAGATAGTGCAACATGAGCGCTTCCGGGAACATCGGAAGTTTGGGTGAGCCGAAGTCGTACTGGCCGTGGTGGCTGATGATGAGGTGTTCGATCATCGTCTTGAGCTCGTCGGGAAAGCCGGGTTGGAGAACAAGCTTGGCCTGTAACATTTCCAGCTCGATGATCATGTGGCCAAGAAGCTGCCCCTTGGTGGTGTAGGAGAACGAGCGATTGTAGGTGAGTTCGTAAATCTTGCCGATGTCGTGCAGAAAGGCGCCGGTGAGAAGGAGATCGCGATTGATCTGGGGATAGTTACTGCACATCAGATCACACGAACGGAACAAAGAGACCACGTGATCGAGCAGACCGCCGATGTAGGCGTGATGCAAAGTCTTGGCTGCGGGAGCGTTACGATAGGCGGCAGCGATTTCAGGATCGGCCATGAACGCCTGGACGAGCGACTTGAGATGCGGATTCTGAAGTGAAGAGACGAAATTGGTCAGGGTTTGCCAGAGCTCGTCGACGTCCTTGGTGGTCTTGGGAAGATAGTCGGCGAAGTCGATCTCGGATTCACCCAGCTTGCGCAGCTTGTGGACGGTGAGCTGAAAGCGGTTCTTGTACTTGTTGATGAGACCTTTGATCTTGAGGAAGTCATCTTGCTCGAAGGCGTCGAGAACTTCTTCGACGTTGTCCCACATTTTGGCTTCGAGCTGGCCGCTGCGGTCGCCGAGCGTGAGCGCGAGGTAAGGCTCGCCGGTCTTCTTGGGCTTGATCTGCTTGCCGACGACGACGAAGGTCGAGGTAATGACCTTGTTCTCCTGTCGCGAGCAGTCGCAGATGTAGAAATCTTTCATGGGTTGTGCTGAGTATAAAACACGCGCCGGCCGCAAAAGATCACAGAATGCCCAACTTCTTATGTTTCTTCTTGCCGAGTTTCTTCGCGTCGGATTCCTTGGCAGCGGCGGTTTCGACGGGCTGGGTCTGGTTCGGGCTCTTACCGGTATCGATGTAGCCCTCTGCGTATTTGATGTAGGCGTCTTCGCGCAGCTTGGTGAGATAGGCGCGGAGAGCGGGCTGCAATTTCTGGTAGTAGAGCGCGTCCTGAATTTTGGGAAGTATGTCCTTCAGCGGAGGAATACCGGCCATCTGGTGATCGACAACCTTCAGGATCACGTAGCCCTGCTTGGTGCGAATCACGTCGGTGACGTCCCCGGTCTTCATGGCAAAAGTCTTGTCCTCGATTCCTTTGTCGAGCTGGCCACGCTTGAACATGCCAAGCGCGCCGCTGTCGGCGGCCGAAGGACCGTCAGAATATTTCTTGGCTATGTCTTCAAAGCTGGCGCCATCGTGAATCTGTTTGAGTAGATCATGGGCCTTGGCCTCGGCAGCCTGGCGCGCCGCTTCGTCGTCGGCGGGCTGAGCGTTCGGAGTAGCGGGAGCAGGCGTGCTGGGATCAGTGGCTACAGGTGCCGCGGCTGGAGTGATCGATGGAACCACGGTTTTGGGCGCAACCAGGATCTCACTCAGGCGAATGTACTCCGGCTGTTCCATCTCGCTCTTGTGGTCGTCGTAAAACTTCTGCTCCTCCTCTTTGCTAATAGCGAGGTGGCCCCCGACCTCCTCGCCAATCACCTTCTGGGTGATGATCTGGTTGCGCATGTTCTGCTTGAAATCTTCCCAGGAGACGCCCTGCTTGGTCGCCTCCTTCTCGAGGTCCTCAAGGGACTCAAGCTTCATGTCTTTGCGCATCTGGTCCAGGCGCTTGATGAGATCGGTGTCGCCGGTAATGCCGAGGTCTTTCCCTTTGTCGAGCAGAAGCTGCTGGTCGATAAGATCGCGGAGGACGTCTTTTTCACGATCGGCGTAGGCTTTGTCGGGATCTTTGGGGTCCTGCTTGACCTCGTCCTTGAGCTGATCCTTGCTGCGTTCAAACTCCGAACGGGTGATGATCTGGTTGTTGACGCGGGTAATGACCTCTTCGACGACTTGTCCGGATTGTGCGACCGCAAGTGTGGGCAGACAGGCCAAAGCAATAAGAACCAGGGAAAGTTTCTTCATAGAATTGATTGGGCCGCCACGCTTCCTGGGCTTGCGGACAAAAGGTGGGCGAGCCGATTTCAACATTTTACTCCTTTGGAGCGAGCCCGTGGTTCAACCTCCGAAATTTGGCGTCTCTTAATTTGACGCCGCCCGCAGGCGCGAAAGTTGGCCGCGGGGAAATCAGGCGGTCCGCACCAGAGCGAGGGCCGTTCGGTCGTCGCATAGCGGGGATTCACCACCGAACTCACGGACGGAACTCAGAATGACGGTGCAGAGCGCCTCAGCGCCGCTGGCCGGGGTGGCCTGGAAAAGATGTTTGACGCGTTCCAGGCTGAACTCTTGGGTTGACTGCGCGGCGTGGCCCTCGCACTCGATTACTCCGCGAGAAACCAAGAGCAGAGCAGCACCTTTCTCCAGGGCTATGGTTGGAGCTTCGGTAGTGGCGTGGGAGAAGAGTCCAAGAGGCAGGCCGGTCGAACCGAGCTCGGCGATCCCGCTGCGGTCGCGGAGAAGTCCGGGCGTGTGTCCGGCATTGCTGTAGCAAAGGGTGCCAAACTTTTCGTGATAACAGGCGATGAATGCCGGGCAGGGATGGACGCCATGGGAGGTTTCGATCAGGCCGCGATTGATGCGAAGGCTGAGTTCCGTCATGGCCTCGGACTCGTTGAGGTCAGCGCGCGAGAAGAGCTCAGTTCCAAAGTTGCGAAAAATTTCTTGCGCAGCAGTGAGGATGCCGCGGTTATCCTCCCGGCGCCCGGCGACGTCGAGCAAACCAAATAGAACGCGCTCGGGGCTGACGCGGACGGAGTCATAGAAATCTCCGGCAACGCGCTTACCCACGAAGACGGCCGCGATGTCTGCTCCCTCGATCTTAGGAAACACAGTCGGGACGGGCTCGACCGTGGGTGCAGCGCCGGGGACGCGGGAGTGAAAGAGGAAGTGCATGGAAGGCTGGCCAAAGGCGAAGCTAGCACAGGAACGGGTATCGGGCAAACCAGGCGGGAGAATGCGGGTGCCTACTCGCCGTATTTGTCGGCGAGATACCTGGCCAAGTCGGACTCGAACTGGGCGTAATCGGAATGAATCGTGGCTCGGAGAGCCGCTTCCGTAGAGCTGCCCTGGCTGATGCGTTGCAGGATGCGCTGGACATCGCTCAGGCCGTAGGAATCGTTGATGTAGGACACGGCAGCCAGCGATTCGGCGTAGGCCACATAAGCTTCAGCGCCGGAGAAATGCTGGAAGCTGCCTTCTAGGGCATTCAACGGGAGGTTGCGTTGCGCTTTGAAGAGCAGAGCGAGCTGGTGTCCGTCCCTGCCGAGGCTTTTGGGCTCGAGGAACTGGGCGATGCCCTCGTGCAGCCAAGGCGGGCATCGGCCTCCGGAAAGCTGAGTAATAAATGAGTGAGCCAGCTCGTGCTTCAGAACGTGGGCCAGTTCCGGCGTCATGGAACTGAGGCCGCTGATCGGGATGCGCAGCTTGCCGTCGTTGATTGCTCCGGACCAGGTGGGTGCGTGCGTGACATCGAAGAACGCCTGTTCGGTGTACAAGGTTACAAGAATACTGTCTCGGGGCGGGTTGCCAAGATCGCGGACGAGGTCGTCATAATCGGATTCGAGTGCGGCCAGGATCTGTGCACGGAGAGCTTCGGACGTCTGCTTGCCTTCATAGTGGAGAACGAAATGACTGCTTTCTCCCTGGGCGAAGTCGGACTCGACGGTCTGCTCGCGCTGAGCTTTAGCCAGGAACTGCTCGACCTTGGCATCGGGGCGTAACTCGAGGGAGCGCTTCCAAGAGATGACGGCCTCCTTGGTGTGGTCGGAGGCGAACTGAGCGTAACCGAGCATGGTGTAGGCATCCGGCGAATTGGAGGCAGCCCGTACGGCGCGCTGGGCGTAGGGTAACGCTTGGGCTGCGTTTCCGGTGCGGACCAGCAATGCGGCGTAATAGATAAGGATGGTGGAATTCTCCGGCTGGAAGCGGAGGGCGCTTTCGAAATACAGTCGGGACTGGGCGATGTTGCCGTGCTCGAATTCAAATTTCCCGGCGATGAAATCGGCCGTGGCGCTCAACTCCAGGTTGCCTTTGCCTTCCAGGCTGGCGAGGGCGTCGGGGTTGACCTTGCCTTCCTTGATGATCTTGGCGACGAGATCGCCCTCATTCGCAAGGCTGTCGGCGGGAGTAAAGGCCGGAAGGTCGCCGACCTTCGCAACTCCCGATGCGGTAGGACTGGGTATTCCTCCAGCGTCCACATGATCTACGACCGATTTGGGGATGGCGTAGGAGTCGTCGCCGAGGTCGTATTCGTAGTGATTAGCGTTCTCGCGAACATGATCGGCCACGATAGTGCGGCCATTTTTCAGATGGATGGTGTCAGCCCATGCGCCGGGGAGGGCGAGCAACCATACAAAGGCCAGCTGTCCTATAAAGAGGATGGTGACACGTAGGCGCATTCAGGCGCATTCTAGCAATGGGGGACAGCTCTACCCACGTGACGAAGGTACTACTAAAGATGCAAGGCTTGCGTGTCGCGGCGGCGATCTGGCTTGGGGTTTGCGTGTGGCCGGCGGCGTGCGCGGCGGACGAGAACCCTCCGGAAAGGCCGGCTGAAGCACTCTATCTGCAACTCGGAGAAGTGGGGCTCGATCCGGCCCGGGTGTATCAGGTGAGGGGGGCGTCGCTGGATCGATCGGCGGTCCACATCACTTTGGAAGACGGCACCATCGGTTTCACACAAGACGTGATGGGCCGGATCACCGGAGCGTTTTTCGAGGGCTACGGCGAAGTCCTGCTTACGCCTCCGAACGAAGTCGAACGGAGATCGATGAGTTTGTTCACCGGAATGGCAATTCTGGAAGAACATTTTGCTACTGCGTATTTTCGCTTCAACGATGATGCGGCGAGCGAGTTGCGTCCCGATTTACGAGCAACCGAAAAGAAACAGGAGTTTGTCGAACGCTGGGCAGCGACGACGCGGAATTTAGCCAACGCGGATGCCACGAGGTTGCTGATGACCTTCAGCCGAATGCTTCCGGTGAAAGGCAACCCCACTTCTTCCGAGCGAGCGGACCTGGCACCGCCAGGGAACGCGGAGGATCGGTTCCTGCACGCGCGGTTACAAGGAACCAAGCTCGGCGTTTTCGATGTCTACTTCGATTCAGCCGCGCCAGAGCAGGTGCAGGCCGGGCAGGCGAAAGCGGAGGAGAATGGCGATAGTTATTACAACGTCTGGACGTCGTTCTCGCGCAGCGATGCAGGGAATTCGCCGACGATCCAGATCAGAACGCCAGTACCGAACAACGAGGGAACGCGCGAGGGCCGGGTCGAAGTCCGCCGTTATACGATCACGACCGAGGTGCAGCCTCCCAAACAGATTCATGCGCGCGCCCGCGTGCAGTTGGACGTAAGAGAAGGCGGGCCGCGCACGCTGTTGTTTGAGTTATCGCGATTCCTGCAGGTGGAAAGCGTCAAGCTTCACGGCCAACCGGTGGAGTTCATTCACAATCCGGCGGTGGAAGGGACACAGCTTTCGCGCCGGGGGAACGACCTGGTGGCGGTGATACTGCCGGAGGCAGCGCGGTCCGGGCAGAAAATAGATCTGGAATTTGTCTATGGGGGTGAAGTTCTGGCGGAGGCGGGCAGCGGTTTGCTTTATGTGGGTGCGCGAGGTACATGGTATCCGAATCGTGGAATGGCGATGGCGGATTTCGACCTGCAGTTCAATTACCCGCAAGGCTGGACGCTGGTGGCGACTGGCACACCGACACCGACTTCGCCCGGGGAGACGGCCGCGAAGCCGGACGGTCTTCAGACGTCACGTTGGGTGTCGGAACGGCCGATTCCTCTGGCGGGATTCAACCTGGGCAAATACAAAGTAGCTACGGTACGGGCGGGAGACGTCACGGTGGAGACCTATGCTACGGCAGGAGTGGAGCGAAACTTCCCCAGTCCAAAAATTCAATTGATTGAGCCGAATCCGTCCGATCCAACGACTCGAAGACGGCAGTTTATGGTACCGAGCCATCCTTCCCCAGTGCGGACTGAGGTAACGGTAGGCGAGGCTGCGGCGCGCGCCATCCGGTATTACGCCTATCGCTTTGGCCCATATCCATATAGTCATCTGGCTCTGACACAAATGCCGGGAGGAGACAGCCAGGGTTGGCCCGGGTTGGTGTTTCTTTCGTCGTATGCGTTTCTCGACCAAGAGCAGCGCGAACAACTGCATTATGAGCCGTACCGGATCCTGCTCCAGCAATCGATTCCTGCGCACGAGACCGCGCATCAATGGTGGGGAGATCTGGTTACCTGGAACAGCTACCGCGATCAATGGTTTTCCGAGGGGCTGGCGAATTACTGCGCCTTGATGATGCTGCAAGAGAAGGATCCTGGCGGCTTTCGGCAAGTTATGGAGAAGTACCGCCGGGACTTAGTCGCAAAGAATAAAGATGAAATGTCTCCGATGGAGGCAGGCCCGGTGACGCTGGGTGTGAGGCTGTTGTCGTCGCGGTTTCCCGAAGGGTATGAAGAGATTCTCTATGGCAGGGGGACGTGGCTGTTTCACATGCTGCGGACGATGTTGAAAGATGCCGCCCAAGAGGGAGGACGCAAGGGCCAGATGAGCGATAGTGCGGACGAGCCCTTCGTGCGGGCGCTACGAAAAGTTCGGGAGCGTTACGAAGGCAGATCTATTAGTACGGGCGAACTGCTGGACGTTTTCGCAGAAGATCTTCCTCCAGCGCTGCGTTACGAAGACAAGAGTTCGCTGGACTGGTTCCTGAACGGGTGGATCAACGGCACGTCGTTGCCCAAGCTGGAACTCAGAGGGGTGAAGTTCACTCCGAAGGGTGCGGGCTCGGTCGTGAGCGGAACGATCCTGCAGAAAGAGGCCTCGCAAGACCTAGTGACTTCGGTTCCGGTATACGCGGTGATTGCGGGGAAGCAGTTGGTGCTGCTGGGGCGAGTGTTCGCCGACAGCGAGGAGTCCTCGTTTCGTCTGTCGGCTCCTGCCGGGACGCACAAAATCGTGCTCGACCCATATGAAACGGTTCTGACGAGTCCGAAGTAGTTGGTGGTTGATCAAGCACCGCGATCAGATTGGCTGTGCCGAATCGGTCTCCCATTCCGTACAGGATTCCCGAAATGAACGACAGTGGAAGCTCGCGCGCGACATCTCAAAAGACTCTCCTCACCTAAGTACTGCATTCCCACCAGCTTTTGTTGAGTCGTTTGCAGACCCTTGTGGCAACCGATCTGCTTATGGAGATGTGGATCGGCGCAGGATAGGAGCGCCGGCTCCAGGGACTAGTAAGCAATCGTCGAGGAAACTGCCATGTGCGTACAAACAGTGGAGAGGGTGGAGGAGGCAAGCGGTTGGAGTTGCGTCGCGGAAGAGGAAACGTTGGAGGGCGGGGAGACGATCTTGTTTGTGGAAGACGAAGCGTTCGTGCGGGAAGTGACCTGTGAGGTATTGAGATCGGCCGGATACCGGGTCTTACCGGCAAAGAATGCGGCGGAAGCGGTGCGGGTCTACGATCAGCGTAGCGGCGAAGTGGCACTCTTGCTAACGGACGTGGTTCTGCCGGGAGAAACTGGACGGGCGTTGGCAGGAAGACTTCGGCAACAGAATCCGGGACTCAATATCTTATTGGTCACCGGATATGCGGAGCAGATGGGACTGCGAGAAGGCAATCAGGAAGAATGTTTGGCGAAGCCGTTTTCCACCGAGGTGCTGCTGCGGAGAGTGAGGCAACTGCTGGATCGCAGGAGACTGCGGATGGGAAAAGAAGATTTGGTCAGGGCTGCCTGCGATAACGCGTAGCGTGCAGGATGGCCCGGAATCTCTGAGAGCGGGACCACACGCGAGAGAACGCCCAACTCGGCGCAGGCTCGCGGCATGCTATAGACAGTGCAACTCGCTTCGTCCTGACCGATGGTGAGACCGCCCTTGCGGTAGATGCTCCTCATCCCTTGAGCGCCATCGGAACCCATGCCGGTCATGATCACTCCCAAGGCGAGTTCCCGGAAGGCTTCGGCCACCGACTTCATCAGGACATCAACTGAAGGAGTGTGTAGACAAACTTCGGGATGAGTGTCGAGGCAGATGATGGCTCGCGAATCGGACGGCCGGTCGACAGTCATGTGCATCCCAGCCGGAGCGATGTAGACCACACCCGGCTCAATGGGTTCGCCGTGGGTTGCCTCGCGCACGGTGACGGAGCAAAGAGTGTTCATCCGCTGCGCGAAGGACGCGGTAAAACCAGGGGGCATGTGCTGCACGATGAGGATGGGCACGGAAAGGTCAGGTGGGAAAAGGGGCAAAATGTTCTGAAGCGCTTTCGGGCCGCCGGTTGAAGTCCCCAAGGCGACGATTGCAGAGGCGGTGGTGGAAAGGGTGTCCCAATTTCCTAACAAGGTAGACTGGGGAGGCTTTCTGGAAAAAACATCGGGGGGAGGTGAATTCCGTGATTGCGCGGCAGCTCGAATCTTGGCTATGAGATCCTGCCGAATATGATGGATGTCGAGCGAGGCGGACGGCAGATGTTTAGGTACATAGTCGAAGGCCCCTGCGGCGAGCGCGTTGAAGGTTTGTTCCGCGTCCTGCTCTGTCACCGCACTGACCATGATGACGGGACGTGGAAACTTATTCATGATGTAACGCAGGGTTTCCAGCCCATCGAGCCCGGGCATTTCGATGTCAAGCGTGACGACGTCGGGATCAAAGGAAGAGATTTTTTCGAGTGCATCAGATCCACTGCAAGCGGTGGCAACGACCTCGAAGCCGGATTCGGAGGCAATCATGCGAGAGAGAGCGGTGCGCATGAAAGCGCTGTCGTCGACCACGAGCACGCGGACCTGCGGCGGGGTTGCGACGTTCTGGCTCATATCCGGTAGATGGCGCGGACGAGTGAATGCACTTCGTCCATGTAGGAATCCAGCTCAAAGGTCAGGCGGGCCCAGTCAAAGTCCTTCAATCCCTGGCATTGCTGCGACAGGACGGCGAAGCCAGTTTGCTCCAGCAGGTTGACCTGACGGTTTTCGATGTAGCCGTAGTTCAGTCTACTCATGCGGCAGAGTAAATCGCTGAGTTCCACCAGAGCGACCAGGCCGGCGTGATCTTGCGATTGTTGGGAAGTGTGATGCAGCGACACGACCTCGCGGAGGTCGGGAGAAAGTTCCCATTTGTCGGCCAGTAAACGGCCGCTTACGCAGTGAGTAAATCCCAGAACCTTTTCTTCCGCTTCGTGGAGGGGGATGCCCTCGGAGCGTGCAACTTCGAAGGCTTCGCAGAATTCTTTGGGCAAGACCCACAGGTTGACGATGATGCCGAGATCGTGAAGCAGTCCCGCAAGATAAGCCTTGCTGGGATCGGGATAGGAAATCTTGCGGGCGAAATGGCGGCAGACGAGCGCGCATCCCAGCGAATGTTCCCAAAAGGCGACCGGGTCAATGCCGCCGCAGTCCTTGGGCATCATGTTGAGCACCCCGCACGACATGGCAATGTCGCTAACCCTGTGAAATCCGAGTCCGATAATTGCGCCACGCAGCGAGTCGACCTTTTGCCAGCGCCCGAACAGAGGGCTGTTCGCCATTTGCAAACACTGGGCGGCCAGGGATTTGTCTTGCGCAATCATGGCGGTGACTTTCTGCACGTCAAGCTGCTCTACGGGCTGTTGCAGGTAGCGGAGCAGGGGCGCCAGGACAGCCGGAATGGTCGGAATCTGATGGAGTCCCTCGATCCGATTGAGCAATGTTGCTTTCGTCGCCGCCGTGTTCACATGCACCTACTTTCCCGCCTGAGTGCGTTCGCCCTTGATGTACGCCGTGGCTCCCGGCAAGTGGACCAGCCGGAAGTCGTCGTTTACCCCGTAGAGCGACTCGGAATGGCCCAGAAAGAGATATCCGTGGGGCAGAAGGTTGTTGTAGAAGTGCTGAATCACCCTCCGCTTGGAAACCAGATCAAAATAAATGAGTACGTTGCAGCAGAAGACAACGTCGAGGCCCTTCATAAAGGTCATGCGACTGTCGTCGGAAAGGTTCAGACGGCTGAAGGTGATGCTGTTGCGAACGGCAGGCTGGACCTGGAGCTGTTCCCCGGCGGGCGTGAAGTATTTCTGGCGGTAGAACGGAGTCAGATTGCGAGTGCTGTAAGTGCCATAGATCGCATTTTTTGCGTGTGCAAGGGAGCGCTCAACAGCAGTCCCCCTTCGAGGCTGCGGGCATCGCCGCTCGAGGACACCACGACATCCAGATGCATGCCGGGCCGGGCAAAAGGAGGCAGGCTCGCGGTCACGAAGACTGCGGCCACATTGTTGACCCGCACCGAAGCCGAAGGGATCTGCATCCCCATGCGGGCTAGGATGCTGGCCAGGGTCTGCACCGTGAAATACGTCTGCTGGCGGTCTCCGGTGCCCTTCAGTCCCACTACCAGACCGTAGCCGATGAGCGAGTTGTCGCGAACCCCCTCGACCGTGGTCACGTCCCGGATCAGGACCTTGTGAGCTTCGCCTTCGGCTGCGCTGCAGCTCGCTGCCAAAACCACGACGACGGAGAGGCGCAGAATCGAACTCCAGAGTGGGGCCATGTCTTCTCCTAGAAGCCAACCACGCGCAGAATCCATTTCACGATCGGATTGGGCGGGCGGGTGCCTTCGCTGACGATGCCTTTGCCTTTGACCTCGACCTCCAGATTGCCCACGTTGTTCGAGGCCACGGTGTTGGCCGCATCGAGATCGCCGGGCCGCACCAGGCCGCGCAGGACGACGGTTTCGTGCTGATTGTTCATCGTAATCTGGCGTTCGGCTTCGACCACCAGGGTTCCGCTCGGCAAGACCGCGGCCACGCGTCCGGTGAGGGTGGTGCTCAAGGAAGTCTGGGAAGTGGCTTGCGCTTTTCCCGACAGTACCTGAGTCGAATTGGGCGAGAACAGGTTGGCCACGCCCGTGGTCTTGAGCTGTCCCGGCAGCGCGGTGATGCCGGAATTGGCCGAGAAACTGCGATTGGTGGAAACATCGCCCGTGCTGTTGGCCGACAGATTCTGCGCCACGCTGATGGTGACGAGGTCGCCCACGCGCGAAGCTTTATAATCGGCCACCATATTGGCCAGCCGTCCGGCATCGTTCCAAAGACTTCCCGGCGTGGTGGGCGCAGGGTCGGAAGCTTTGGCCGACACGCGCTGGACATAGTCCGCCAGTGCGTCCCGTTTCGCGGCGCTGTTCTTGGTTTTCGCCTCAGTGTCGGCCGGGCAAAGAGAAACTGCGACGGCGAGGAACGCAATGACTAGGTTTCGAATTCTCAACATGATGGCGACCTTTCTAGAACGGCTCTCAGGAAGCCGTACGCAGCTTTCCCGCACTCACGACGATGGCGCGCACCATCCGGCCACCTCGCGCGATGCGGGCCCGCACTGCCTGACCCGGGCCTCCGGCATCGAGACAAACCGCAGGCACCACCAGGCGAATCCCATCCTGGTCCCAGAGCAAGGTGACGGCCTCGCCCGGGAGCACCAGCGGTTTCCCGACCGGAAGAGTTGCCCGGGCGGCGGACGAAGGCGCCATGGCCCGCTCGGCGATCGAGCTGTTGACCTGCCGGGCGGAAGGCGCAATCTCAGGTGGAAATTCGCCGCCCGGCACGCGCACCAGAAAAGGCACGCAGTCGCCGGGATGAACGCATCGAGTGAAGACGTCCCAACTCCCGAGCGTGGAATCCCACACTGTTTTGCTTCGTTCGAGTAAAGTGTCTTGCGGAATACGATCGGCAGCGCCGCATTCCATCTGGCGCGGCGAAGACCTGCCAGCATCACGCGCAGACCCAAGAATCCGCGCACCAATGTCGGCGCAGGATGCACGGGCCCCGGCGCGTCGCACCGCGATTCGTTCCGGCACCTCGATGGTAACGGCTCCGCTGGCATTCCCCGAACCCCCGGCCAACTTTCTGAGAAGCGCGCGAACCTCGTCCCCTGACAGCACGCGCACGCTCCCCGACAAGGGAGCGCGGCCGAGGTGCATGCCACTGGCTGCGCGCCGCAACGCCGGGCAGGTATCCCCGGGAAGCACATCCGCCAGCGAAAATTCTCCGCCCGCCAGCTCGACACTCGCCGCGACCGTGACCTGACATGATGACTGCCCCGCCGAACTTCGGGTCCAGAGCAAGAGGCTGGCAATACAGGCGGCGATCCGAAGATGTTTCATGCCATGCCATCGCGCTGGTTTGCCGGGCGGGTTCACGACCAGTCAGCCATTCGGGTGAACCATCCTAGTTAACTATGGTTAACGTCCAAGCGTGTTGATGTTCTGCAGCATCTGATCGGCCGCGTTGACCACGCGTGAGTTGGCCTCGTAGGAGCGCTGGGCCACGATCATCTGCACAAATTCATCGACCACGCTGACATTCGATTGTTCCAGCATCCCCTGCTCGATCGAACCCAAGCCCTCGCTGCCACCCGGCGTTCCGATCACCGGATCCCCCGACGCCGTCGTGGCCAGAAACAGATTGCTGCCGGTGCTGTTCAGTCCTCCGGGATTGTTGAACAACGCCAGTTGCAGCGATCCCACCTGCTGCGCCGCCGTCTGGCCGGGCAGGGTCACGCTGATGGTTCCATCCTGCGCCACCGTCATCGAAGTCGACCCGGGAGGAATGGTCACCGCCGGCTGCACCGGGTTTCCGTCCTGCGCGACCAGGTTGCCCTGGGCGTCGAGATGAAAGCTGCCAGCGCGCGTGTATGCGGTTTGGCCATCGGGCAACAGGACTTGAAAAAATCCCTGGCCTTGAATGGTCAGGTCCAGTGGATTTCCGGTCTGGCTGAAATCTCCCTGCAACTGAATCACTTCCGACGCCGCCGTGCGCGTGCCCAGCCCGACCTGCAATCCGGCCACCATCGTGGTCTGCTGCGACGCCGCCGCTCCCGGCATCACCGAAGTCTGGTAGACCAGGTCTTCAAACTGAATGCGGCGGCGGCGGAATCCAGAGGTGCTGGAGTTGGCCAGGTTGTTGGCCACGTTATCGAGGTTGGTTTCCTGGGCCATCATGCCGCTGGCTGCGGTATAGAGTGCGCGAATCATGAGTTCCTCCGCTCAGACCCGCGGCAAATCCTGGGCCGCGGTCTGATTGAACTGGCTATCGAATAACGTAAGCGCCCGCTGCATCATTTCGGCGTTGCGCTGCACGGTGATCAGCTGCACCACACTTTCGACCGGGCTGACATTGGAAGATTCGAGCATGCCCCGGCGAATCGAGGAGGAAGCTGCCGTCAGCGCGGAACCGGAGGGCGCGGCATAGAGTGCGTTGCCCAGCGCGCGCAGGCTGGTATCCGGGGAGAATTCCGCCAGACGAAGTTTGCCGACCACGGCGCCGTCCACCGAGATGGTTCCATCCGCGCTGACCGCGACCGTACCCTGGGGTAAGGTGATCGGGCCTTGTTCTCCGAGCACGGTGTCTCCCTGAGCGGTGGCCAGTTGTCCCGTGGGGGTCGCATGGAAACCGCCATTTCGCGTATAGACGACCCCTTGCGCCGACTGCACCGCGAAAAAGCCCGCGCCCGCCACTCCCAAATCCAGGGGATTGCCGGTTGCCGTAAGACTTCCGGCAGTCAGATCGACGCGGCTGCCGCCGAGAACTCCGAAATCATTGACCGCTGCATTCAGAGGATTCCACGAGACGGTTCCCCCCCCGGCCAGCAGCGAGCGAAAGGTCGCTTGCTGTCCGCGATATCCGGCGGTGCCGAGATTCGCCAGATTATTGGCGACTAACTCCAGAGCCTGGGTTTGAGCGGCGAGTCCGGCGCACGCTGCGTAGTAGCCACTGTCCATAATGGAAGCACCTGCGACGAGATCAAAGCACGCCGCATTCCATTGCAGATGAGAGTTCGAAAATCCTTGCCGGGAGCGCAGTTGATTGAAGAAGAAGCGGAAATCGTTGCCGGGGGATTCTCAGAAAATCCCAAGATGGACAATCCCGGGAGAGATCTTGCCGGGTGATTGGCGGAGCCCCCGCCAAAATCTTCCGGCCTGTGCGGGACGCAGGCGAGAAGCGTCAACGAGAGGATGAGAGAAACGGCGTGCGTGACTCCGCACTCCCCTTGAGCTTCAGTCTTCCATGGACGTGATCGGAAGGTCCCTCTTTCTCTTCTCGGATGGGCGAGAGCATCTCGGATTGCCTACTCGCTGCCAAGAGTTCGCGCTTATGAAAAATATCAATCACACCTATACGCTTCTGGTATGAGCACGCAATTTAACGCCGGCGAAATTCGCGCGCCGCAACTGGCCTGCGTTTATTCCAACTGATGGTCTAAGACGCTGCGCCCTACGAGGCGGGAATGCGCTCTCAGCGCACTATGATCTCGCGTTGTGAGACCAGCCTGTGGTCTTCAACCGTCGCGCACGAATTCGACGATAAGTTTTCTTTATCGCCGGCATAAATTCTAGTTTTCAAAAAACTTTCGATGCTTCGCAGCAAAAGTATGCGTTGGACTCCGGCTTGGTAGGTCGCTATGGTCTGCGTGCTGGCAACGGACGCGCTCGGTCATCCGTTGCATGCACCAGGGGAGAAAGCGAGAAACCTAGATGAACCGCTCCCAATTTGGGGCTGCTGTTGTAGTTTTTGTGTTCGTGTCTTTGAGCTATGGGCAGGATCAGGCTAGTACTGCTCCGCCCACCAACGATGCGATCGCCCACCACATCGAAGAACTGGAAGAGCAGGTGAAGGAACTCCGCGCTGAAATGGCGGCATTGAAGAGCAGTGACAAAACCGCGTCGGCAGCTGCGACTGTGCCCGCGCCGGCGCAAAGCAGTCTCGTAACCGCCGCGGCCGCGCCTGGCGTGGCGACTCCCGGACCATCTCTAGCCGGACTGCTAGGGCCGACAGCGTTGAGCGGCTTCGTAGATGTCTATTACGGGCAGAACTTCAACAATCCGGCATCGCAAACGAACGGCCTGCGCTTCTTTGACCAAGGCGCGAACATGTTCGGCCTGAACCTAGTGGAACTGGTGGTCGACAAGACTCCGGAAGCCACGAACAGCCGCACGGGTTATCACGTAGCGCTTGGATTCGGGCAGGCGATGAACGCGGTCAACGGTAGCGATCATGCGGGCCTGGGCTTCGATCAATATCTGAAGGAAGCCTACTTCACATATCTCGCGCCGGTCGGCAAGGGATTGCAGATCGATGTCGGAAAGTTTGTTACGCCTGCCGGAGCCGAGGTCATTGAGACCAAGGACAACTGGAATTACTCGCGTGGCCTGCTGTTCTCTTATGCCATTCCGTACTACCACTTCGGGATGCGCGCGAAGTACGCCTTTAACGACAAGTACTCGCTGAACGGAATGTTTGTGAACGGCTGGAACAACGTGATCGACAACAATACTGGCAAGACCTATGGGATTGGCTTTGGCTGGAATCCCAACAAGAAGTTCGGGATCGCGCAGAATTATATGGCGGGTCCGGAGCAGAACAATCTCAACACCAACGTGCGCCAACTCAGCGATACGGTCATCACGTATTCGCCCACGAGCAAGCTGTCCTTTATTGTGAACGGTGATTACGGACGCGGGGACCGGATCACGGACCCAGTGACGGCGATCGTTTCTCATCCGGTGTTTTGGACGGGTGTCGCGGGCTACGTTCGCTACGCCTTCAGTGGAACGTCAGCGTTCAGCACGCGCTACGAGTATTACGACGATCACGATGGGTTCACCACGGGTACGGCACAGCATCTCAACGAGTTCACCACCACGTTGGAGCGGTTGGTAGCCCACCACATCATCAGCAGGCTCGAATTCCGTCACGACTTCTCCGACCAGCCCGTCTTTTTTAAGGGCACAACGCCTGTGCTGGCACAGAACACGCTGGCGGCTGGTTTGGTTTTCACCTTCGACAGCCGGGAGGCGAAGTAGCGATGCAACTCGGCGAGTCGAACGTTTTAATTTTCGCGCAGCCAGAACCTGGGCTGCCCGCAATGTGGGGATCAGCGGCTTGGGCTCAAACCCAACTAACCCCTGGTGTCAGCGCCCTCGCCGCTCCCCTCCCAATGTGCCGGCTCGCACGAGAACCGGAAGGGAGCGCGACCGATGGCACAGTTTCGCACGCGTGAGTTGGCAGAGTAGTTGGCGGGTTTTGTAAGCCTGCTTGCAGGCATGTTCCTGCTGGGAGAGTACCCGCTGTTTGGTGTCCTGGCAATACTCGGCAGCATGGCGTTCCTGTTGCATTCGACGGCCAAACTTTGCAAGCAGCAAGTGACGCGAACCGATTTCGTGAAATAGAGGATAAATCACAGGAGAATACCGATGGCAGAGACCAATACAGAAATGAAACAGACCTTAGGGCTGACTGGTTTGACCATGAATGCCATGGCCCTTATTGCTCCTGGCGCCTTCCTTTGGCTGACATTTGCGGGGCAGTCCGCGGCGGGCGCAACCGGTCCGGCAATGTGGATGGGCATTCTGTTTGCGACGGTGCTGTGTCTGGCGACCGCCGTGTGTTACGCCGAAATGGCCAAGTTGTATCCCGGGACGGGCAGTTCCTATTACTTCGCGGAGCAGTCGTTCCTTAATCACGAAACCGCCTGGCCCTATGCTCGTCTGGCGAAGTTCATCGTCGGCTGGGGTTCGCATCTTTACTACTGGATCTATCCCGGAGTAATGGTCGGGGTGATCGGAGTGATCTCCGGCTACCTGGTTGGAACGCTCTGGCCGAATCTCATGAGCAGCAGCAATCCTGGTCCGATGTTCATGATGCTGGTTGCCATTGTGTTCTCGTTTGCCGTGGCCTATATCGCTCATCGTGGCGTCAACGGTTCGACTTCGGTGAACATAGCCATCAACATCATTCAGATCAGCGCTCTGCTCTTGTTCTCCGTCGTGGCTCTGAATTACCGCCTGAGCCATCCAGCGGGCAGCACCAGCTACCAGTTTGATCCTCAAACCAGCGCTTCTTACAACTATGAGTACGCCGCGACTTCCCAGGTGCTGAACGGCCAAGCGACAGACGTTGTGGTGCGTGACGCGAATGGCGTACCGCAGCCAAAGCTGGACGCTGCTGGGAAGCCCGTTCCATTTCACATCAGCTATCCCGAACACGACTCCAGCGGGGCATTCGTTTCCCACCCTACTGCCAGCTCGGTGGTGCGCATGCATAACTTCGGCTGGATGTTTGTTCAGGCCACGATCGCCATCCTGATTCTCGTGGGATTTGAATCGGTGACATCGATGGGAGGCGAGGCCAAGAATGCCAAACGCGATGTACCGATTGCGGTTATCACTTCGCTGCTGGTGCAGGGCTGTTTCTGCTATTTGTTCGAATATTTCGCGGCCAACTACGTTCTGAATAATGGATACACGATGGCGAATGCGGCGGGATCCGCCGCCCCCATTGGGGATCTGATGATTCTGGTTGGGGACACGTTGTTCGGTCCAGGACGAGGACGAATCTTCATGCTGGTGGAGGCAGCCACGGTGTTTCTTGCACTGATCGGCACCACGCTCTCCTGTATGAACACTGGGGCGCGCGTGACGTACGCCATGGGGAAGGACAAGGAGTTGCCGGATTCCATGGGACTGTTACATGCTGAAAACTCGACCCCGCATCGTGCCATCTGGTTGCTGGCCGTGATTTCGGCGGTGGTTGGGTGCATCACGGTGGTGATGTACTTCGGCGACGGGGCGGCTCCAGCGGACGCGGCGATTCAGGCATTGCCGCATGGCTTCTGGTCCAGTTTTGGATACTTAACTCATGACAAAATGGCCGCACTACCGAATTCGTTCCTGACCATGACTTTGGCTTCGAACTTCGGTACATTCCTGCTGTATATGCTGAGTTGCGTCACTTGCATCGTCTGTTTCCACAAGCACCCGCAATACCGGTTCGTGCGGCATCTCCTGATCCCAGTTTTCGGGCTGGTGGCCAACCTGGCATGCATGGTGTTCTATCTGGTCGGTCCGTTCATGGGCTACGGCACAAAGATGGAACCCCTGCTGGCTCTGGGATTCGCGCTGGTCTGGGCGATCTACGGGGGGATCTATTTCCTACGGGCCAGCAAGGCGACAGGAAGGACGACGCTGGTCGAAGGCGGTGCGTCGGCTGCCTGAGAAATAGCAGAGCGACCGCGTAGTGCCAGCCTGGCAGCCGCGACGCTGCCAGGCTTTGGCTTGTAGCGCAACTTGATACCATTACGGTTTTGGTCCGCGACGCGGCCTCGCCGGCGCGTCCCGAGTGTCAAGCAGTCCTATGCTCGACGTTGAATTCTCGCAACTTTCGGATGTAGGCCCGGTTCGCCCGCGGAATGAGGACTATCTCGGTTACGTGCGCCCATCCTCACCCGCGCAGGTGCGCTCCCACGGGTGGCTGTTTGTCCTGGCCGACGGCGTTGGCGGACAGCGGCAGGGGGAAGTGGCTTCCCGGGCTGCGGTAGAGGAAGTGCTTGCCGGCTTCCGCCGCGCGCCGCCCATGGAATCTCACGGCGTTTTGCTGAATCGCCTGGTGCAGTCGGCAAATGCGCGCATCTGTGAAACAGAAGCGCTCGCGGGTCCGGCGGGCGCGGGCATGTCTTCGACAGTCGTTGTGTGTGCCTTGCGTTTCGATCGCGCCACCATCGCCCATGTGGGCGATTCGCGATGTTATCTGATACGCAACCAGAAGGCTCGTGTGATTACCCACGATCACACCGTCGCCAATGAACAGCTTCGCCTGGGCCTGCTTTCCAAACAGGAAGCGAACTCGCTACCGACGCGGCATGTTTTGAGCCGGTCCTTGGGTTGCGGATTATTCGTCAAGGTCGAAATCGACGAAGTCCAGTTGCTGCCGGACGACCTGCTGTTGCTGTGTTCCGATGGCTTGCACGGAGCCGTGGCAGACGCGGAGATTTCAGCCACGGTTAGCCGCAATCAGGATCTTGAAGTGACGGCGCGAGAACTCGTCAACAGCGCGAACCAGCATGATGGCGGCGACAATGTCAGTGTTCAACTGATTCGCATTCGCGGCGTGGAACGTATGGGGATGTACCGCGGCCGACCTTACAAACTTCGCTGATCGGCGATTTACCCACCAGACCATTCTTTATGCATTCCTTACAGATTTTCTGGCATGATGGAGTTGTCTCTTGCGTTTGAGATCGTGGCGTTCGCGGTCTCGCGACCTCTGCCACTCCGATTACGATGACTCTCCATAGTGGCGATCGGCTCGATCATTACCGGATTGAGGCCCTTGTCGCCCGCAGTGGCATGGCCTCCATCTATCGTGGCACTGACACTCGAAGCGGCCGGCAGGTCGCCATCAAAATCCCCCACCCCGAGGTCGAAAGCGATCCCGCGCTGTTCGACCGATTCCATCGCGAGGAAGAGATTGGCAAAATTCTGGATCATCCTGGCGTGATGAAAGTCTTTGCGGACGAGGAGCGCAGCCGGGTCTACATGGTCATGGAGTGGGTGGATGGGCGCCTGCTGCGGAAGATTATCGATGAGGAGCGCAAGTTGCCACCGGAGCGGGCGGTGCAGCTGGCACTGCGCATTCTGGACACGCTCGAATACATCCATGCGCGCGGCGTTGTGCATCGTGATCTGAAGCCGGAAAACGTGATGGTCGACAACAGCGACAACATCAAGTTGATTGACTTCGGCATTGCGGCCAACGCCAAGTCGCGCCGGCTTACGTTCGCCAAGCTGTCCCAGACCATGGGAACGCCGGACTATATTTCGCCGGAGCAGGTCAAAGGCAAACGCGGAGATGGGCGTAGCGATCTCTATGCGTTGGGCGTCATTCTCTACGAGATGTTGACGGGGAAAGTGCCGTTCTCCGGGGAAAATGCTTTCTTGATCATGAACGATCGTCTGTTAAATAATCCGGTGCCGCCGCGGGAAATTGACCCTTCCATTACGACGGAGTTGCAGGAAATCATCTACCGCGCACTGGAGCGTGAGCCCAAGAACCGGTACGCCACGGCCCATGACTTTGCCTGGGACTTGCAACACCAAGACAAGGTGGGAGCCGCAGTGCGTCCGGAACTGCACAACTGGAAAGATCGCCGCAGGCCCCGGAGCACGCAGGTCTTGCTCTACATTGGACTGGCACTGATACCGGTGGTGATTTTTTGGCTGCTCCTCTACGTGGCGCGACACACCTAAGGCAGTCCCGCAGGGCCGAAGCCGACACCTGTTTTTTCAGCCCTTGACGCACGACTAGTCGTGCCCTTCCCGAGCGCAAGGACGGCCTACCTAACCATGAAGCAGGGAAATGGAGATTAACGCTGAGTGAACTCGTCGCTATGTACGACAAATTCAGGATAAGCACCGGCGCCAAGTTCATAGAGATCCATCCCCTGCCACTCACCTTCTTCGTCTACGCGATGCGGGAACACGTGATCGATCAGCCAGTTCAGAGCATGCGTTAAAGGCAAGATCAGACCGAGCAGAGTTGCGATCCCGATCAGTTGTGCCAGCCATTGCCCGCTGGATCCGCCTCCGGCATCCGACAAAAGAGCAACGGAAAGCAGTCCCCAGAGACCGGCGATGGCGTGCACTGAAATCGCCCCGCCAGGATCGTCGATCGTAAGGCGAAACTCAAGCAGGTCGATAGCAAAGACCACGAGCGCACCCGCAACCGCACCTGCAAGGATGGCCGTCGGGGGCTTCAGGAATGCGGCCGCTGCACTGCTCGCGACCAGACCCGCCATCCACCCGTTGGCCGCTAAGGATGCATCCGGACGGCCAAACCGGAACCGCGTAACGATTGCCGCAGCCAACCCCGCGGCAGCAGCCGAGAGCGTAGTGTTTACCGCAATCAACACAACGGCTGACGGCTCACTATGATTGAATAAAATCGCGCCAGCGGAATTCAGACCGAGCCATCCCACCCAGGCAAGCAAGCACCCGGCCAGAACCAGCACAACATTGTGGGCGGGAATGGCGGCAGGCCCTCCTTCGGACGAATATTTTCCGCGACGTGGGCCGAGAATCCAGGCGATTGACAACGCGCTCAATCCACCCATTACTTGAATCGTCCCAGCGCCACCGCTGTCCACGAAGCCTTGGCCCAGCCCGTACATCAAACCGAGTTGGGACAACCAGCCTTCGCTCCAGACCCAATGGGCAAACAGCGGATAGGTCCAGCCCGCCAGCAGCACCGTGGAGACGCACGAAGCACCCAGCTTCCAGCGCTCAGCCCCGGCACCCAGAGGGATCATTGCAGCCAGACCTACGCTGAACATCTGCAAAAGCAACACCAGTGATGCAGGCGACAGGTCAAGCCGCAAGCCACGCAGAAAAAGCGGCTCGGCCGCGATCCAGTTCCACACTCTGCCTCCTATTGTGAGGACGTGAGCAGGCCGACCCGGAGCCCCCTGCCAGGAAAATCCGAAGATGACATAAGCGATTGCGGCAACGGCAAGGATGCAAAGCGAAGCCAGCATGACGTGCGCGGCACTGCGCGACCGGGCAAGTCCGGTGTTGACGAGCGCTAGCCCGGCGCCCGCCAGCGGAACCAGCAGAATCAAGAAAAGGCATAGCGTTGCGGAAGTTTCGGAAAGGGAAGGAGGAGGCGCCAACCCATTATCCTTCTTGAACCCGATGAGAGCGAACGACCAGAGTCAGTCCGATGAGTTCCACGGCCATCCCAGCCAGGGCGAATGCAGCACGGATCGGCAACGACGGCAATAGTGGTAAGGTGGAGACAACAATCCCCCATCCCGAGAGCAATAGCAAGAAACCGGCAAGCTTCATCCTAATCCTCCCCGAGAGATTGCCCGAAAGCTTCTGGGCGGCGAAAGAATGAACTCCCAAGGTAAAAGGCAGTTCCCACGCAGTCCGCCGCTGAGGACCGAATCTCAATCATCAGAAAGCTAAAGCCGCAGGTTTCGTCCGTCCAATTCATTTTTTTTATCGTTGCTAGAAGAAGAACGCGTTAGAGTGCGTTCCATCCTCACTACAATAGCGGTACGTTCCACATCGTATGAGAAACTTTCTTGACCACATCGTCGCACATCGCAGTGGCGCTCTCCTTATTCTTTTGTTGGCGGCCTTTCTGGAGGCATATGGCGACTCCAGCTTTCAGACGGCTATGTATCGTTCCTCCGGGATCAGCCGGGCGATTGCCTTGCTGAGCGGGGCTGCCGCTCTCGCCGCTTATGGATTGGTGGTCAATACGCCGCGTTGGGATTTCGGTAAATTGCTCGGCGTGTACATCGTTCTATTCTTTCTTCTGGCCCAGGTTGTCGCACGGGTAAGGTTCGGTCAGACGCCCACATTGCCAGTTCTCTTGGGTGGTGCGCTAATAGTCGCCGGCGGCGTGGTCATTTTGGTTTTCGGCAAATAGTTGTCCTGAACTGGAATTCGACAACCTCGGCATCCTTGAGGGGCAAGGAGGCGAAACGCTAAAGGCTGGACCCATCGTTTGCAATATGCAGTATCAGCTGTCAAAGGTGATCGAGAGTTTGGCAACAGCATCGTGATGGTGGTTACGATTCCCATGCAGCAAGGTAGGTCCAGACTGCCGCGTCGACGTTCGGGGTGCTAGGGCGGAGCTGAAAACCAATCGCAAGAAGCGGATCAGATCCAATCGGACACGAATCCGAAACTAGCCGTTCATCCAGTGCCACCACACCCGCGGCTTGGCGGAATGGGGGGGCTTGAATCCGTCCTCCAGCGAGCTTCCGGAGCTTTGACCTAGCATCGAGCCGACAACGCCCATTAACACCAGAATGATCGCGGCGATTCGAAACATTGCTTCGCGCATGCTTTGCATACATTGCTCCTCGGTCTTTTCTGACCCGCTCTACACAACCCCACTGCCAGCCCCTAGCAGAAGGACTCTCGTACTCCGCAGCCGCTTCATTTCACTTCGAAAGTGTAGGAACCCGACCCGATCTGGACTACATACGATCCGCTCTCTTGCCGCGCCTCCACCGGATTCCCATCCTCTGTGAGGTGTGCTTCCGCGATTGCTGGCAAGAAAACTCTTGCTGAAGTGTTTGCTGGGATCCTGACTCTCAGAGAAAATGGACCCGCAAGGCTACCACTCCAGTCGCTGACGATCTTCCCGTAGATCGAGTCATATTCGGCACGCGCTGAGGTCATGTGCGAATCGAGATGCGGATGAACGACGATCTCTTTAAAGCCCGGCGAATCCGGCATCGTGTCAATCCCGGCGCCATAGCGATAGACCCAAGCTATAACCGAGCCGAAGGCGTAGTGGTTATAGGAGTTCATGGCTGGATCGCCAGTGTCTCCGTTCCAGCGCTCCCACCACGTGGTCGCGCCTTTCGAGAGCATGTAGCCCCAGGATGGATACGTATCGTTCAGCAACAGGCGATAAGCGACGTCGGTCCGTCCGTGATCGGCAAGCGCGAAAAGCAGGAAGGGCGTTCCGAGGAATCCTGTCGAAAGATGCCAGTCGCGGGCTTCGATGTCTTTGACGAGTTTGTCGACCAGCAGGGGTTCGAGTGCTTCGGTAGCCATTTTGGTGTAGAGAGCGACCACGTAGGAAGTTTGCGTTCCCGTCCCGACTGTTCCATCTTCCTTGACGTAGGTCTTCTGGAAAGCCGTGCGAATCTTCTGTACGACATCGTCATACCGCTTCGCGTCGGCCTCCTTGCCAACCGCGTGCGCCATCTGCGACATCATGTTCGCGATCAGGGCCCAGTATGCGGTCGCGAGCAGATCCTTGTTTGTATTTTCGTCGGGAGCCAGCCAGTCAGCGAAGTTCGGGCCAACTCCGTTCTTGCGCAGGAAGTCGGGATTTCGGCTCTGGATGAAATCCATCCAGCGCTGCATCGCATCCCAATTCTCTTCGATGACGGCCTTGTCCCCGTACTGCACCCACGTGGTCCATGGAACGATCACACCCGCATCACCCCAGCCGGGTGCTCCTACCATGCCTTCGTTCCACGCCGACGTACCTTCCGTTTCCCCTCCGTCGAAGGGAAGTGTGTTGGGGGAAACATTGGTAAACGCGCCTTGGCTGGTTTGAGCATCGACAATGTCCTGGATGAATTTCTGAGAGAATGCTGCGATGTCGAAGTTGTAGCTTCCAGTTCGCCAGAAAACTCCCGCGTCTCCCATCCAACCCAGACGCTCATCGCGTTGTGGACAATCCGTGGGGATACTCAGAAAATTTCCCCGCTGGCCCCAGATGCCAATCGACCACATTTGATTGACAAGGTCGCTGGATGTCGCCAGCTTGGCCACAGGGTCGCCGCTTACGCTGCTGACGACATCTCCCTTGATCGCATCGAGAGTCGGCGTTCCGGGATAGCCAGCAACCTCTACGTAGCGGAATCCGTGGAAAGTAAAATGCGGGGAGAAAGTCTCTTCATTGCCGCCTCGTAAGATGTAGACGTCAGTGGCATCCGCATTCCGCAGATTTGCCGTGTAGATGGTCCCATCCGGATTCAGAATCTCGGCAAATCGCAGTCGAACCTTGGTACCCGCCGCACCTGTCACCTTCAGGGTCACCCATCCCACCATGTTCTGGCCCATGTCGAAGATGTAGGCGCCGTTTGCGACCGGAGTCACGCCCTTGGGCTTTAATGAAGCGATGACTCGCGCGGGCGCGGTGATCTGGCTCGACACAGCAATGGCGGGCGCATCCGCGGATACCGCAGCCTTCCACTTCGAGTCGTCGAAGCCAGGCTTCTCCCATCCTGCCTGTTCCAGGCGTGCGTCGTATACTTCCCCGCCGTAAATATCGGATCGAAGAATTGGCGATGCAGCCGCTTTCCACGACTCGTTTGTCACAACAGTGTCGTGACTGCCGTCGGCGTAATCGAGTTCGAGTTGTGCCACAAAACGGTCCGGAGGAGGAAAGAAGTGCATTCCGACCCAAGTCAAACCGCTGCCGTACCAGCCGTCACCCAGCAGAGCGCTGATTACGTTGTTGCCGTTGACCAATAAGCTGGTCACATCGTAGGCCTGATACAAGACGCGTTTGCGATAGTCGGTGAAATCGGGTGTCATGACATCGCCGCCAACCCGGCTACCGTTCAAAAATACACGGTAGCTGCCCAGGGCGGTCACGTAGAGTCTCGCTCTTTGTATGTTCTTCGACAGTGCGAGCGTCCGCCGCAGGTACGCGGCCGGCTGCGGCAATTCTCCTGGATCTCCCAGTCGTTTGTCGGCCAAGTCCGCTACGACGTGGGCTGATTGCCAGCGCGATGTCTTTTCAAGATTCGCCTCCCAGCGTTCATTCGTTGGGAAGCGCATCATGGTGCCGTTCACGCGCGTGATCTTCACCAATGCTGCCAATGCGGCCGTCGTGGTCTTGGCCCCGGCGTTCGGTCCGAAGCCCGGTGACTCAGGCGCAGTAACAGTCACTTCGATCTGGTTCTTGCCCACAACCAGCTGGTCCGATATATCCCTTCGATCGAACGTGCTCCATCTGCTCTTGACGTCTACTTCATGACCGTTCACTTTCGCGACGAAGTTTCCCCGCGTCGCTAGCAGTAAGACTGCCTCCTTTGCTTTCTGGGAAAGATTGACGGTGACGCGGAACGTAACAGCCGTATTGGGCACAACCGCGAGCGCGTCTTGACCCGATACCCAAATCCAACGAATCCCCTTGCGGTCGGCGTCATCTTCTGGGTTCTTCCAGCGAATCCATTTTGCCTTCCAGTCCGGCGCATGGAGAAGGCCCATCTCCCACCAGGCTCCTTCCCCCGATTGGGAGACTAGGCCTGCCGCATCCCATACCCGAACTTTCCAGTAGTATCGCTTGCGCGATTCCAGCGCCGGGCCGTGATAGACAATTCCAACCGACTCCGCGGAATCAACTTTGCCGCTGTCCCAGATGTCGGCCTTGCCGGCCTGCAGGCTCTCATCATTGCTGGCTACCAAAACCTCGTAAGCCGCCTGTCTCCAGTTGCGCTCGGTACTATCGCTCTGCCACGACAAATGAGGAACCACCGCGTCAATTCCCAGAGGCTTTTCGAGGTATTCGCAGCGCAAATGGACCGGCGCAGCGGACGCGAACGACGCCAGCATGACAATCGCGATGACCACACTCAATAATTTGGCACGCTTCACCTGATCCTCCTGGGTTGGGGCTCGCCTGACCGCACGAACCGTCCTTGTCCTGGTCCTGCAACGAAGTGCGGAGCCCGGCTGCCTGACCTCATAACGCAGACGGCGGGGATGGTTTCACCTGAGCAATGCCAGTGTCAACCGGCGAACTGCGAACGTTGACCGTTTCGCTCTGTGAAAATTGAAACGAAGCTCAGAAACGGAAGCAAGACCGGAAGATTGGCTGTTCAACGCCTTGAGCATACTCAAGGTGAGTTCAGATGGCCCGTCGTACCGATTTTCTTGCTGCCGATTCCGTTTCGCAATGCGGAATGCCGAACCAAGAGAACAATCCAGCCAGGCGTCACCGCTCGAAGTCTACCTCAACACACCCGAACGCATTCCATTCCCAACAACGCGCCCAATTTTTTCAGCTTGCTCGAAATGTGACCCACTCCCACGGCACAATGGTGGGCCGGTCCTTGCACGTTCCACTCGTTGAGGAATCTCCTTGCGCCAATCGAGAAGCGGTATCGGCTGTTGGTGTTTCCGATTTCGAGAATTGGGCCAGGCACGGACTCGCCCTCAGCTACAAGCAGCTTGAGCTTGCCGTCCACCGTCTGTACCACCGAAAGCAAGGTCACTGGTCCATGCTTGACTGACATTTCCACGGACAGTCCCCGTCCAACCTTGCCATGATAAACCTCCAGCGGACGAACCTTGGTCTTCCCTTCCGCGATCGCGATATGCCCTGGGCCGTCGTGTCCCATCAGCACCACGTCGTCGTTGTAGTCCACCGCGTAGTACTCGGTGAAGGAACCTCCGGCACCGAACGAATCCATGATCTTCATGGCTTGCGCATTCTTGATTTCGTATTCGCCGGCAACTGGCACTCCGTGCGCGGTTAGCAAGCTTGTTCCCAGAATGATGGAACTGATCGCATCCTCATTCTCGGGACTTCCCACGCCCTTGTGGTAATAAGCCAGCGAACCGAGGCGGTGAACCTCGACAAGCCGGTCGAGTGCGACAGATGTGCGGGCGGCGCGCTGAAGCTCCTCTGCACAACAGTCGGCCTGCACGTCGAAAGAAGTCTTGAATTCCGTTACCCTGCGGCTGAGATCTGCTTCGCCCACCTCGCGCCGCAACGCCGCCAACTCCTCCACTTCGAGAATCTCGATGTGTCCGCCGAAGTAGGCGCATTGCTGTGTGAGATCCGAATAAATATCCAGCATTCCTCCGTAGTAATTTCCCATAACGCCGAGGCGATTGTGCTCCATGATATGAGCGACGCGTGCAGCTTCGATCCACTCTCCGATATCGTCCCACGCAATTGGATCGTTTTCCAGCATGCCGGTCACCTGGAAAAACGGAATCCGGCAACGGTTGAACACGTTTGCGATTTCCGGAACCGGACAGGCCTGGCAGTAGGCAAGCCATTCTCCGGTCATCTTAGTGCGGTCTGCAAGGCGATTGAACTTGTCATAATCAATGGCCGGCGCAGGAGACAAATTGAGAATTATCACCGGAACCTTGGCGCGGCGCACCGCAGGAAGCACCGTTGACGAAAGCGCGTAGGTCGTGACGTATAAGAAAATGAGATCGACGTCGGCTTTTCGGAATTCGTGCCCGGCCGCAAAAGACTTTCCTGGAGTATCGATCAGCCCCAAGTTGATCACTTGCGCGCCGAAGGTTTCGAGTTGCCGGGCAACCTGTGCCTGAAACCCGAGCAAAGTATCCCGGAGTCCAGGAAACTGCTGCCAGTAGGTATCCAAGCCGATGCCGAAGAGTCCAACCTTGAGCTGATTGTCTAAGGCTTCCATGAGGAGCCTTCCGGACCATTTCTTCCACGAGCACTTCCGGAATCGTAGCAAGCATAGTCCGCGCTGGCTCGAGCCACAAGCTTCCAAGCCAGTACTCGATGCGTCCTGCGATGCGAAATCCTAACCCCCTTTTGGAGTACTCTTCAAAGTTGAATGGCTACGACCAACGAGCCAGGATGCCGCAAAAGGCTTTGTGTCATGCTGGCGTGCTCCAGGCCTTAGCTGTTTCTCACTGCGAAATGGCTAATCCCTGGCAATCGGTAATTGACGGCTCCGTCGGCTCATGCGACATTCGACTCCGTCGGAAAAAGTATCCGACCCTGCGGTACGGGAAAGTCATTCGAGTCTAGCTTTCGGAGGGCCGAAATGATCTTCAGGTCGTGGCCAAAGATTACGGGTGTCCTGGCAATCATGGCGATGTGCGCTTGGACCTCCGCGGCCCAGGAGCAGTCTCCGAAAGTTACGGTGCACTGGGACAAGGTCATCCGGATTTCGCAGACCACACCCACATTGCAGGTCGTGGTCAATCCGCCGCTGCAGCGCGGCACGCCTGTGCACGACCATGCGTTCAAATCACTGCACGACCTGGGCGCGGACTATGTGCGCTATGTTCCTTGGCTGCCCTATCCGAAGCTAGGAGTTGCCGAACTGGAGCCTCCGAAAGACGGAGAGACGTCGTGGGACTTCTCCGCGATCGATCCCATGACGATCGATTTCCTTGATGCAACCAAGGGGCATTCCGTCATTCTAAACTTCAGCACGATTCCGCAGTGGATGTACAAGACCGACAAACCGGTAGCATATCCGGCAGACCCGAACCAGGTCACGTGGACCTACGAGCAAGGAACCGAACTGCGAGATCCCAGCATGAAGGAAGTGGCCGACTACTTTGCCCGCCTGATCTCCTGGTACACGCAAGGCGGGTTTACGGACGAACTTGGCAAGCGCCATGAGTCGGGTTACCACTACTCCATTTCTCATTGGGAAGTGCTGAACGAAATCGACTTCGAGCATCACTTCGACCCGGAAACTTACACTCGCCTTTACGACGAAACGGTTACTGCGATGAAGAAGGTGCAGCCGGACATGAAGTTTGTTGGGCTCGCACTGGCCATGACCACCGACCCGCACTATTTCGAATATTTCCTCGACCACAAGAATCACAAGCTCGGCGTTCCGCTGGATTTCATCTCGTATCACTTCTACGCCGTTCCTACCGCCGATGAAACTCCGGAAGTGGAGCAATTCACCTACTTTGATCAAGCCGAAGGTTTCCTGAAGACGGTGCGCTACGTCGAATCTATTCGCAAGCGACTGTCACCGGAAACGAGGACAACGATCGACGAACTTGGGGTCATCTCGGCTGACGATACTGCGCAAGACCAGCCCGGACACGTTGCCAAACCGATTGAAAACTCCTACTGGAACCTTGCCGGAGCGATGTATGCCTACATCTTCGGGGAATTGACGAAGATCGGCATCGATGTGGCCGGCGAGTCGCAGCTTGTAGGGTTTCCCACGCAGTTCCCCAGCGTCTCCATGGTGGACTGGAACAACGGAAAACCCAACGCTCGCTATTGGGTATTGAAGCTGCTGCACGACAACTTCGGCGCCGGCGACAAACTCGTCGAGATCGAACCAGCCACGCCGAACAACCCCTACGTCTACACGCTTGCATTCGAAACGCATGACGATAAGAAGCGCGTGCTGCTGGTCAACAAGCGCGATCGTCCCTTCGAGGTTTCCATCGCAGGCGCCAGCGGCGGACAGGTGGACTACGTGGATCAGACTACCGGATTTCAACCCCCGGCTAAAGTGAAATTGACCGCCGACTCCGTAACGGTGGGAGGATTTTCTGTCGCGGTGGTCACACTTCCGTAGGAGTCGCCGGGCTGCGACTTACGGCGCATCGGAATCAACCTCCTGCTTGGTTACCTCACGAGATGAAAAAACTGGCTCGAGTCAGCCCTGCTGGCTGGCTTGTCATGCAAGCGCCGGGATTCGGCTAATGCTTTTGCCCGCTTAACTTGAGCGTTTATCGCCGACCCGGCAGATTATTGCAGATTGGCCGAATTCCCCGTAGTTTTCTATTCAGCGGCCCCCGGTCTGCCACTCCTCAGAAACCGAGAAGGATTCTGCATGGCAGAAATTGACCCTTTAATCCAGCCACTGGTGCCAGCGGGTTCCGGTTCCTTGACACTTCCAATGTCTCGGCCTCTGACACGTTTGGCTCTTCGGAGTGTTATGCTGAGCGTTCTGCAATGCGCAACTACAAGTTCCGGGAAAGAAATTCGTGATCTTGTGCGGGAAGGATTGTACCCTTCGAATTCGAAAAGAGGCGCCCTATGGACGCACGAAAAAGTGAGAGGATTTTTGACGCGCTCGAGTCCTTCCGCATCGAGCTACCGTCCTGGGGTTTCGCCAACACCGGCACTCGTTTCGGAAAATTCATTCAGGCAGCGGCGGCCACCACTACCGAAGAGAAGTTCAGCGACGCTGGCCAGGTACACCTGCTTACAGGCGTCTGCCCCACCATAGCGTTGCATGTTCTTTGGGACTGCCCGGATGGAGTATGCAGCACAGACGACATCAAGAAGTTCTCCGCCCGTCACGGAGTGCTGCCCGGCTCAATCAATCCCAATCTTTTCCAGGATCAGGAATACAAGTACGGCTCATTCGGCAATCCTGATCGCGCCATTCGGCAGCGTGCGTTGCAGCATACGAAAGACAGCATTGAGATTGCCCGCCGCCTGCACAGTAGAGACATTTCTATGTGGTTTGCGGACGGCTCCAACTACCCCGGGACCGCGAATATTCGGCAACGCAAGCAGTGGTTCACGGAGGTGCTGAAAGAATCGCATAGCGCCTTGTCCCTCGGGCAGCGACTTCTGGTGGAGTACAAGCCCTTTGAGCCCGCCTTCTACCACACCGACATTGCCGATTGGGGCATGTCTCTACTTCTCTCTCGCGCCGCCGGCCCGCAAGCAAAAGTCTTGGTTGATACCGGACATCACTACGCGGCACAGAACATCGAGCAAATCGTGGCCTGGCTGTTGTCAGAGGACATGCTCGGCGGCTTTCACTTTAACGATCGCCGTTACGCCGATGACGACTTGACCATTGGTTCCATCGATCCCTATCAGGTCTTCCGGATCTTCCACGAGATTCGCTTCTTCGAGTGGGAAACCGGCAAGCAGGCCGACATTGCCTACATGGTTGACCAGAGTCACAATCTCAAGGGAAAAATCGAGGCCATGATTCAAACCGTAACCGTAGCGCAGGAACTTTTCTCCAAGTCGGCTCTGGTCGATGGTCGAGAACTTGCGACGGCGCAGAAAAATTGCGACCTGGTGCGGGCCGAGTCCTTTCTGCAGGACGCATTCGCGACCGACGTCCGCCCGGTGATCCAGGAATGGCGAGATTCCAAAGGCCTGCCCAATAATCCCATGGAGGCATTCCGCCAGAGTGGCTACCTCGAGCGCATCACCAAGGAACGGGCGGCCCGCAACTCACGGAACGTCTCCTCCTATGCCTAAACGCAAGCCGTATCTCGCCTTCGATTTTGGCGCCGAGAGTGGACGGGCCGTACTAGCACATCTTCAGTCAGGGATTCTCACGACAGAAGAAGTGCATCGTTTCGCCAACGAACCGGTCGAGTATGGCGGATCGCTCCACTGGGACGTGGCTCGACTCTGGTTCGAAGTGCGCAAAGCTCTCGCGCGGCTGGGCGAAGTGGAACTGGCAGGTATCGGAGTCGACGCCTGGGGTGTCGACTATGCCCTGTTGGGAGAACGCGGCGAGTTGCTGCAAAACCCTTACCACTACCGCGATCGCCGAACCGAAGGGGTCATGGAGGAAGTGCTCCGAATAGGTGGCAGGGAGGAGATCTACCAGGCGACGGGAATTCAGTTCATGCCGATTAACACCCTGTATCAACTCTTCGCCGCACAACGTCAGACCCCGAAGATGCTTGAAGCAGCGAAATGTCTGCTAACGATTCCGGATCTGTTCAACTACTGGCTGACCGGAAATGCAGTCTGCGAATTTACCAACGCGACAACCACCCAGATGGTGGATCCAGTGAAGCGCGCGTGGGCCGCCGGCCTGATGCAGCGCTTGGAACTACCAGTGCATTTGCCGGCACCCATCGTAGAGCCGGGCACTATCATTGGGACTCTCCTGCCAGAAATCGCAGGTCATTCCTCACTTGCAGGCACGCCTGTGATTGCTCCCGCGTGTCATGACACGGGCTCGGCAGTGGCTTCAATCTCAGCGCGCGATGGCACCGCCTTTCTGAGTTCTGGAACCTGGTCGCTGGTGGGTACCGAACTGGACTCCCCGGTTATCACATCCGATGCGTTGCGGCTGAACTTCACCAACGAAGGTGGCGTGAATGGAACCACGAGACTGTTGAAGAACGTTATGGGCCTGTGGATGCTGCAGGGCTGCCGGCAATCCTGGACCGCGCAAGGACTTTCTTACGACTACCGTGAATTGATCGAGCTGGCAACTCGCGAGGCATCGTTTCGTCACCTAGTGGACCCCGATGACGAATCCTTCTTGCGCCCTCCGGATATGCTCGCGGCCATCAACCAGTTCTGCACCCGGACCCACCAGCCAGTTCCGCAGGAACCCGGCGCGTACGTCCGAGCCGTTCTGGAAAGCCTCGCTTTCAAGTACCGCATGGTTCTTCGAAATCTGGAACAAGTGAGCGGAAAGCGCATCGAGCAGATTCGTATCATCGGCGGCGGATCGAAAAATCGATTACTGAACCAACTGACTGCCGACGCCTCCGGAAGAAAGGTTCTTGCTGGCCCTGCTGAGGCTACGGCATTGGGAAATGTGGCGTTACAGATGCTGGCGACGGGAGGCGCGGCATCCCTCCAGGAAGTCCGTGCCATTGTAGATCGCTCTTTTCCAATCGAAATGTTTGAGCCGCTGGAAACCGACAAGTGGGATCAGCACGCGCAACGATTTGAGCAATATTGCGGGAGTATTTATGCCTGAGATCAAAGAGACGGCTCACCTGAAAGATTTGTGGAACGAAGCTGAAGCTCAGAAGATGGGCGGCAATGAGTTGGCCCTGTTGCGCTACCGCTCGAACTTGCTAGGCGCGGATTTGCGCATCACCAATTTCGGCGGCGGCAATACCAGTTCCAAGCTGGATCTTCCCGACCCGTTTAATGGCCGACCTGTTCGTGTGCTGGCTGTGAAAGGCAGTGGCGGAGATCTCGGGTCCATTACCGAAGCCGGGTTTGCCCTGCTCTACTTCGATCGTCTGGAACAACTCAAGGATCTATACCGCGGCGAAGAGTACGAAGATGAGATGGTCCGCTACTATCCACTCTCGGCATTTGGTGAGAATCGCGTGGCCGCATCCATCGATACTCCTCTGCACGCATTCCTTCCCTTCTCCCACGTCGATCATCTGCACCCGGACTGGGCCATCGCCTTGGCCGCGAGCGCAAACGGCAAACGAAAACTCGACGAGTTCAACAAAGAATTTGGCCGCAAAATCGTGTGGGTTTCCTGGCAGCGTCCGGGATTCGAACTCGCGCTCCTGATTGAACGGGCGGTCAGGGATAATCCCGGCGCCGAGGGTCTCATCCTCGGCGGCCACGGATTGTTCACCTGGGGAATGACGCAGCGCGATTGTTACTTGAACAGCATTCAAACTATCGATCAGATGGGTGAATTCATTCTGAGGCATCAATCGAAAAAAGACTCTTTGTTCGGAGGCGTCGAGCACGTCCCCGCTCAGGAACGCAAAAACATCGCGATCCAGATCCTCCCCGCACTCCGGGGAATACTTTCCTCGAATCGCCGTGTGATAGCCCACTACGCCGACGATGACGATGCTCTGACCTTTGCGGGATCGAAGTGGGCGCAGGCATTAGGCGCGCTCGGCACCAGTTGTCCAGACCATTTTCTGAGAACCAGGGTCTGTCCGTTATTTCTTCCTTGGGATGCTGCAAAGGAGGATGTCAGAGTCCTGAAGGCGCGCATCCGAAGTCAGGCTGTCGAGTATCGAGCCACCTACAAGAAATATTACGATGCATGGGCGAATGCCGATTCTCCAAGACTGCGCGATTCCAACCCTTCCGTCGTCGTTGTTCCCGGCTTGGGCCTGTTCGGTTTCGGCAAGAATAAGAAAGAGGCGCGAATCACGACCGAGTTCTTCATCAATGCCATTCACGTTATGGCCGGTGCGAACGCCTTGGAAGATGGAGGAGTTTCTCATCCACTGCCGCAGGCCCGTCATGCCGAGCAGTCGCAGCAGTTCACCCAGTTCCATAACTACGTGGCGCTTCCACGATCAGAGGCGTTCCGCATCGAGTATTGGGCTCTCGAAGAAGCCAAGCTGCAACGCATGCCCGCGGAAGCGGAGTTCAGCCGCAGGATCGCTCTCATCATTGGAGCCGCCAGCGGAATTGGTCGCGAAGTTGCGCTGCTGCTCGCGCGCAAGGGCGCCCATGTCGTCGTGGCTGATTTTGATCAACAAGGCGCGAAGAAGGTCGCCGATGAGGCCGGCGCAATATCATCTCCGGAGGTTGTCGCCCATGTTTGCGTCGACCTTAGTTCGGCTGCGTCTCTTGGGGATGCGGCGGATTTCACGATTTCTCAATTTGGCGGCGTGGATATCATCGTCAATACGGCGGCGATCTATCCCGTACCTGCCGCGAACGGCGAACTCGCCGACGCACAATGGGCGCAGACATTCCTGGTCAATGTCACCGGCAACTATCTCCTTGCCCGACAGACGGAGTGGGTATTTAAAGACCAGGGTCTGCCCGCTGCCATGGTGTTCACCAGTTCCGCCAACGCGGTGGTGCCCAAGAAAGGCAGCGAGGCTTACGACACCAGCAAAACCGCTCTCAACCACTTGATCCGGGAGCTGTCCATCAAGCTCGGTCCGCATGTGCGTGTTAACGGAATTGCGCCCGCTACTGTGGTCGCCGGTTCCAACATGTTCCCTCGCGACCGCGTGATTCAGTCTCTCGAAAAGTACAAGATCGAGTTCAAGGACTCGGAGCCGACCGAGGAACTGCGCACCAAGCTCGCCGATTTTTATGCCCAGCGTACTCTGACGAAGCGGCCTATCCTTCCCCACGATTGTGCGGCCGCAATCGTCTGGCTGGCTGGTGATCAGAGTGCGAAAACAACCGGGCACGTCATTCCCGTAGACGGCGGTCTCTCCGAGGCCTTCCTGCGTTAAGGAGCGAGTATGCAGCGTGTCTGCTTTGTGTTGCAGGTTAGGCCCGAGCGGCTCGAGGAATACAAAGAGCGCCATCGCAGCGTGTGGCCCGAGATGCAGGCCGCCTTGCGTGAAACTGGATGGGGCAACTACTCGCTGTTCCTGCGAGACGATGGCCTTCTCGTCGGCTATCTGGAGACAGAAAACTTTGAACGTGCTCGATCCGGGATGGCCAAGCGCGAAGTCAACGAGCGCTGGCAGCGCGAGATGGGTGACTTTTTCGTTCAGCCTGACGGCGTATTGCCCGATCTCGCCATGCAGCCGTTGCTAGAAGTCTTTCACCTCTAAATTCAGACTCGAGGACTCCATGAACCCTGCCCTAGGGGTGTTTTTTCACTGGCTGGGCGGTCTCGCTTCCGCCAGCTTCTACGTCCCCTATCGGGGAGTGAAGAACTGGGCCTGGGAAACATATTGGCTGGTTGGCGGATTCTTCAGCTGGATCATCGCCCCATGGCTCCTCGCGCTGACAATGACCCGTGACCTCACTCGTGTGCTCCACGAAGCTCCGGCGAGCAGCCTGTTCTGGGCATACGTATTTGGCGTCTTGTGGGGACTTGGTGGCCTCACCTTCGGCCTTACTATGCGATACCTGGGCATGTCGCTCGGCATGGCCGTGGCACTCGGGTACACAGCCGCATTTGGCACGTTGATGCCTCCGATTTTCCGTGGAGTGTTCGCATCCGAAGTCCTCGGCACTCGCTCCGGCCTGGTGATTCTTGGCGGCGTCGCCGTCTGCCTTCTCGGTATCGCGTTCGCAGGAGCCGCCGGAGTATCCAAAGAACGCGAAATGTCGACCGAGCAGAAGCGTGCCTCGATCAAGGAATTCGACCTGAAGAAGGGATTGCTCGTTGCCACTTTTTCAGGCGTGATGAGTGCCTGCTTCGCCTACGGCCTCGCGGCCGGCGATCCGATAAAGGCGATCACAATCCAGCACGGCACACCGGTGTTGTGGCAGGGCCTGCCCGTACTCGTCGTGGTGCTCGCTGGCGGCTTCACCACCAACTTCATCTGGTGCCTCATTCTGAACATTCGCAACCGGACTGGTTACCAGTACTTCGAGTCCGAAATTCGCGGCAAAGTTCTCGCACGCAATGAGAAGCACATCCTTGAAGCCGTTACCGATGCCCCGGCGGAGGAGATGGCGGTAGCCGTGGCCGTCGCCCTGGAGACGACTGCCAGGGCTCCCATGCTTGCCAACTACTTGTTCTCGGCCCTCGCGGGTACGACCTGGTACGTGCAGTTTTTCTTCTACACCATGGGCGAGACCCAGATGGGAAGATACAAGTTCTCCAGTTGGACGCTGCACATGGCCAGCATCATCATCTTCAGCACGTTGTGGGGTATCGCGCTCAAAGAGTGGAAGGGCGCTGGTGGCAGGACCAGGCTGCTGGTAGCATTCAGCCTCTTGGTTCTGGTTAGCTCGACAGTCATTGTGGGTTACGGCAACTACGTCGGCGGGTCTTCACACTGACTTCGGCTGACCCACGAGATCGGAAGATGGCAGCGAGCCGAGCTCTGCGTTCTTCACAAGTCGTCAGGCACGGCGAAGCCGACTCCGGCGGGGGGTTTTGGGCAGCTTTGAATCAGTCGCGGAGGCAATCTAAGAGTTGGCTCACTCCGGAGTCGTGGACTGGCCAGTTTCCCGGTTGCCCTTCATCAGCCCAGAAAATCAAGAAATGGACAAAATCCAATTGACCGCCTTCCATTGTTCTCCCCCGTCATCGGATCTCCAGACTGAACCCTGATCCCTGGTCTGAATCAGGGCGAAGACGCGATTCGAATTGGTCGGAGCAACCGCGACATCGATCTTCCCGAGCGGTCCATGAGGCAAACCGTGTTCCTCCAGGCGCGCCCACTTCGTACCGCCATCGTGGGAAACGTAGATTCCGCTGCCAGGGCCTCCGCTGGATTCGCCCCAGGTATGCATCTCTACTTGCCACATGCCCGCAAATAACGTGTGCGGATTGCGAGGATCCATAGACAACCCGGAGCAGTGACGTATGACGCGGCTAAATCGCTCGCATTTCCCAATCTCCGACGTGGCATTCCTGCGAGGACTTCCGGTGAACTCTATGAATAATGAAATCGCTCGTAGAACCGCCGGGAAAGTTTCCCGCGAATTTCGTCGCGTTTGATTGTTTGCTGGTCCCGCGCGAAGCGGTGTCAATCCCAGCGCTACTGCTGCGGGATAACACGAGTGGTATGTATGCTTCGATGGATAACGGACAAACGGCGGACCAGGCGGCAGCCGATGCACCGGGCGGCGAAAACCGCCACGTGGTAGAGGTAATACAGCAGGCGGAACGGGAGTTGCGCCAATTGATCGAGGAGCGAGCAGAAGTCACGAAACGCATTGGCACGGTGAAGCAGACCATCGTGGGTTTAGCGAAGCTCTTCGGCGACGGCATTTTGGATGCTGCTCTCTTAGACCTGGTCGATCACAGAAGCGGTTCCCGCCGGCCCGGTATCACCCGGGCATGCCGCAGAGTACTGATGGAAGCAGGGCGGCCGATGAGCGCGCGCGATGTGTGCGATGAGATTCAACGGACCGCGCCTGCCTTGCTGGCCCACCACAAAGATCCGTTGGCAACGATCAATACGATTTTGGGCCGGCTGGTTGAGTATGGCGAAGCGACAGTGTTGCCTGGAGATCGCGGGCAACGCGCCTGGCTGTGGGCGGCCCAGCGCGAAGGGAGATAGAGCCGCGCCCCGGATGCTGCGCGCCGCCGAGGTCACGTCTGACCGCGCATTGCGTGAGCCCGCGCTCACCCTCGCCGCTGGCGTTTTCAAGGTCTTCATCCCGGCAAGTCGGCTACATATCCCAATGCCCGCAGCGGTGACTCGTGCCTCGGAGTCTCTTGCGCATGGCTCAGCGCATGTGCAGTTTCGGCACCACCGGCGCAAAGAGATCTGACCCGTCATGCGCTCCGTCTGCCGGCATCCCGAGAATAGTTTGGCCAAGAGGGCTTGCTCACGCCAGTCGGGACATTGCGCCGCTGGCTGTCCTGCTCTGCAACCTGTGCGTCCCCAGCGTCGGAGGTGATATCAGTGTCTGGACGCCAAGCCCCACGCGCCAGGTCGCACAGATTCCCTTCAAGGCCTACCAAGGATACTTGATCGTCGTGGACGGGAGAATTGGCAACCTCGAGCACCAAAACCTTCTGCTGGATACTGGCTCCAACCCGAGCATGATCGACAGCAGCGTTTCCGCAAGGCTGGGGTTGCAGGGCACGGCGCGAGACCTGTCAGTCTTCAACAAGAGTTTTGCGTCAGAAAGCATCACACTTCCCGATCTTCAGTTTGGTCCCGTGAGGCGGGAGAATCTGCCAGTGATGGTCGCGAACTTTTCCGTAATTGGCAGCGGACTGGGAACCCGCATTGACGCTGTCATCGGACTCGACGTCCTCGGCGGAACGAACTTCACGGTCGATTACGCAAAACAGCGCATCTTTTTCGGGGCCTCGGTAGAACGCTACACTGTGCCGTTCACGGCAGGTCGGCAATTTATCACGGTGAATCTGAGAAGCGGCGCCCGCCAGTTGCACCTGCTCCTTGATACTGGAACACCGCAGTTGGTGTTATTCGAGAGCCACTTGCGCGGGGTGGACTACGTATGGAGCGGCGCTATGGGAAGCGGACAGAATGTTGCCGGAAACGTTCGTTTCGGCACCGTCGTTCTCTCGCAGGCCAGGATTGGAACACTGGACGTCGGGCCTCAGCGAGCTTCAGTGGTGGCAAGTCGGACAGGCATTGAAAGCGACCTGGATGGACTGATGGGCGTTTCCTGCCTCCGGCCAAAACGTATCAGCTTCGACTTTGAGCGGCAGTTGCTAGGTTGGAGCGACTGATGCGGCTGCAGCCGGAAACTGTTCGCTGCCGGCCACTGCCATGCGGAGAGGAATACACACCCGAGCAGCCACGCCGCCATCCGGCAAGCTTAATAACTCCACGCTCTGATCCTGGCCGTAGATCGTCTCCAGTCGCTCGCGCGTGATTCTCAGTCCCATGCCCCCCGACGGGGGGTGGCCCGGCGCCCTAAATCCGGGTCCGTTGTCTCTCACCTCCAGATGCAGATAGGCGTCATCGTGAGTGGCGGAGATTCGAATCTCGCCCCCAGACACCAACCTGGAAATTCCGTGCTTGATGGCATTGTCCACCAAAGGCTGCAACAACAAGTGAGGGACGCTGGCATCGAGAGCCTCAGGAGCGACGTCGATACTCACCTTGAGCCTTTCTTCGAATCGGACCTTTTCAATCTCGATATAACAATTTACGAATTCCAATTCGCGGCTCAGGGTTGTCATCTGGGTTGAGGCGGTTTCGAGGCTGATCCTGAGCAGGTCGCCCAGCCGGGTGATCATTCGATCGGCGGCTTCAACGTTGGTTAACATCAAGGCGGAGATGGAGTGCAGCGTATTGAAGAGAAAATGCGGCTGCAACTGGCTCTTTAACGATTGCAGCCTCGCTTTCTCAAGTTGTGCCTGCAATTGCGACGTGCGCAACTCCCGCTCTCGAAAGCTCAGGTAATAAGATGCCACGTGTGCAATCAGTACGATCGGCAGGTAGGTGGTGACAACGTCGTCAACCACGCTAGAGAGGAACATCCTCTCAAACATAAACCACTGAATTCGGAATCCGTGGGCTTGCGCGTCCCAAATGGCCGAAACCCAGTGCCGGACGCGAGGATCCCAATACGCGTATGGAGTCATGCCGCGCATCGCGACTTGCGCCACGGTAAACACCAACCCTCCCGCCAGAAGGATCAACGAATTTGTTGCCCAGTTGTTGCGTTGCACTTGGTAGCGGTTCGCTAACGCAAAAGCGAAGGGGGTCAGCGGAATGTAGGTCAGAACTTGGCTGCATTGCATGCCCAGAACGCTGAGAAACCTCATGGACGTACCGGTCGAGCGATACAACTCGTAGACTGTTATGGCGTATGCGAGGGCAACAAACGTCCAAACGCCAAAACTCAGCGTCCAGATGATCCAAGGACGAAAACTTCCGGGGGCGTCGCCGCTTGTTGCCTCACCCTTCAGCGGTACCATTCGGCGCGGTCGGCGCACCAACTCACCGGCGCAATGCGAACAAATGCCGTGCATGTTCGAGGAGCAGACCGGACAGAAAGTGCATTCGTAAGAGCACACGTATGCCGCGCTGTCAGCTGGCAGCGTGAGCCCGCAACCTTCGCAACTTGTCTTCATGTCAGGAGTAAACTCAGCGAGGTCTTTTGCGACATCGGCACATCGGCGCGCTAGCGTTCATCCATCGTCCACACCATAACGGGCGCGCCTTACATGATGGACCAATCCACGCAAGAGAGCAATCAAAGATCGTCCCTGTCCTGCCTCATTCGTCCCACAAAAATAACCGTTCGTCCCATACGGTTAACGCTATTGGAGAGATCTGGCCGGAGTCGGGCCGAGAAGAGTGAACGATGGTGGGCGCGAAATCGCCACGGCTACGATCTAGATTGAGGTATCGCTTTCTCGCGCAGGCGCGATTCGCTGCCACCGCGATTGGGGGGCGTCTTCTAAACGCCGAACCTCGCCGCCGTAGGCCATAGCATTCAGAGTTCGAATAATCGCTGCGGTTGCAGATTCGGAATCGGCGAATGAAAAGGATCCCCTGCGAACAATGCGCGTGCGAATTTCATCCGGGGACGCGGTGTTTGCTGCCTCCATGAGCGCGATGCGGCAAGCACGCGTCAGTCCGGCCTGCAGGTGTTTTGACTGGCCTGGCAGGGGAGACCACATCTGGCCAACTGTATGTCCGGGCGGCGGCGCACTGTTATTGCCAGGCCGTTTCCTCTCCGTCGTGCGTGCGGGCGCGGGCCCCTCCGCACCGTAACCCTTGAACGTCGCGTTGGTCGCGAGATCCCGCAATGCCTGCATCACTTGCTGACGACACCGGATCCTTCGATTGATTTCAGCGCGTCTGGTCAGGAGATCAACAGCCTGTGCGTGCACTCGGTTCGCAGTCTCGGAGACCGCACGCTCGCTCACGGCGGACGATGTCTGAAATCGGATGGCGGACATAGTGGCTTGTGGCATTATCGACGAGGCGGCAGAGGGCTCGTTTTCCCGCGAGGGACGGACTCCGAGAATTCAGGGACGTCCTTGCGCGATTCGCGGCCGGGTAGATACCCGGGGCGATCATACAAATGATGTTGAGACGTCTTGTTAGGTAGGGCGAGCGGAGGAAGTTGCCCGGAAGCGGGCCTGCGCTCCTGAAATCTGCCCCCGCGCCGCCGCGATGAAGATCAGGGACCTTCAAGCAGCCTGAGGATGGGTTGTCGATTCGACACTGTCTTTTGCCAACCATTCTCACGCTGTCACGTCTATTCAACCACTGGACCAAGGTGAGTGACCAATGATCCCGGATTCAGTTATTTTTTCGCCGCAACACCAGCCCTTGGACACGGTAGTGCGCACCGTCGTCGCCGATGACGAGAGCCTGGCGCGCCAGAAGTTGCTCATCCTGCTGGATTCGGAACCGCAAGTTAAGGTCGTGGCGGAGTGCCAGGATGGCAGACAAACTGTGACTGCGATCCGGAGTCTTCGGCCGGACATGCTGCTGCTCGATATCCAGATGCCGGACCTGGATGGTTTCCAGGTGCTGAGCCAAATTTCTCTGGAAGAAATGCCGGTGGTCATTTTCACGTCAGCTTACGATCAGTATGCGATTCGAGCATTTGAGGCCAATGCTCTTGACTATCTGTTGAAGCCGTTCGACCAGGAGCGACTGCACCACGCGTTGGAGAAGGCGCGGTCCGAATTGCGCAAGGCGCACGACCGCGAAATCACACACCGGATTCTGAATCTGCTGTCGCAGGTCAGGTCGGTGGCGTTGCCCGCACTGGAACCGGACAGCCGCCTCGTGATCAAGGCCAATGGACGAGTTGTGTTCCTGGACTTGGACAGCATCGAGTGGGTGGAAGCCGCGGCTAACTATGTGCGCTTGAACGTCGGCAAAGAATCCTATCTCTTCCGCGAGACGATCAGCAGGATTTCCGAGCGCCTGAACGCGAGTCATTTCGTCCGCATCCATCGTTCGACGATCGTGAACGTTCGCAAGATCAAGGAACTGATCCCGGTCAACAGCGGAGAATATGTCGTAGTTCTGAAAAGCGGGAGAGAGCTCTCCTGCAGCCGTGGTTACCGGGCGGCCCTGCAAGGGATTGTCGAACAGGGCTCTTGAGCATGGCCGCGAAGCCTCGCGGATCTTTCCTTAGCCAGAATTGACTTAGCCACCAAACCTCCGACCCCTAAAAACTGAGCCTCAGAGCAAGCTGAAGCATACGCGCATTGCTGAACGAGCTTAGTTTGCGCACTCCAAAGTTGGCTATTGAAGTTGGTATCTCGGAAGCCATGTCTACAACTTCTTGTAGGAAAAGGCCGAATTCGCTATCAGGACGCTGTGGAGCACTAGCGGTAAAACGGGCAAGGGACGCTAGTGCTGCACCATTGGTCACGGAAAGGAGGTTACTTGTCCCACATCACGTGGTTCATCCGAAAAGTGGCATCTCGGATGTTGATTACTCATTGCCTGTTTCTGACAGTCAATAAGTCATGTTGCAAACCGCTGTCGATTTCAATGTCAAAAGGAATCCCTGTCAATCTCGGTTAGGAGGAAGCGATGCATACGTGCAGCATGAAGTTGGCTCTGGTTCTCCTGTCGGTGGTTTGTGTGGGAAGTGCTCTGCCCGCGTGGGCACAATCAACGTCAACCGGTACAGTTGCCGGCTCAGTCACTGACCCGTCGGGGGCGGTGGTAGCAGGCGCTACGGTGACGCTGACTGATACCTCGACCCATAATGATCGAACTACCACCACCAACGCCACAGGGCGGTACGTTTACGTGGACGTTAACCCGGGCACGTACAACATCGCAGTAATGAAGGCGGGCTTTGAAACCACCAAGACCGAGAGCCAGGAGGTAAAGGTCGGAGCCAGTCTCACAATCAATTTATCTCTGCATGTGGGCGGCGCAAATGTGGTAGTGGAGGTAACCGCTGCTGGCAACGAGCTGCAGACCATGAATGCGACGGTCGGCAACACCATCACGAACCTCACCATCGACAGCCTGCCTAGCCTTGGCCGCGATGTCAGCACGTTTATCGTGTTTCAGCCTGGCGTGAGGTCCCGATGGCTCCGTTGCAGGAGCGGTTGTCGACCAAAGCTCCTTCTCGCTCGATGGCGGCAACAATACTAACGACATGGACGGTAGCATGAACGTTTATACGAAAAGCTTTGCCGGCGACCCGAGCGGGGGTGTTGCCAACCAGAATAGCGTAGGACCCTCGGAAGGCGGCACTGGGGTGGGTGGCGCTACGGGGGTGTTGCCGACTCCGCAGGATAGCGTCGAGGAGTTCAAGGTAAATACTGCCGGCCAGATCGCCGATTTCAATAGTTCTGCCGGATCCGAGGTGAAGGTTGTCACCAAGCGCGGAACCGATGCCTGGCATGGCACAGGTTACGAATATTATAAAGATAACAATTGGTCTTCCAATTCCTGGCAAAACAACCACAACGACCCAATTACGCCGGTTCCCAGCTTCCATTACAGCCGTTATGGTGGAGCGATTGGCGGCCCGCTTATTCCGAAGGCGCTTCTTGGCGGCAAGACCTACTTCTTTTTCAATTATGAGGGTTTCAGTTTCCCCAACTCCGAGACCATCGTTAGAAACGTCCCGTCGCCGACTTTACGGCTGGGACTATTGACGGACGACGCGACTGGCGCCCTTTACAACCTGAACCCAACTCCCGTGACCTACAATGGCATCACTTACCCGGGTACTTCCCTCGACCCGCGGGGGGTTGGAGTTAACCCTCTGGTTCAGCAGATATGGAATAAGTATGAACCGCAGTCAAATGCGAACTGCACTCAGAGCTTGTGCGACCACCCTGCCATTGGAGCCATTTCGAACATTCAAGGATTCTCTGCCAATCTTGCACAGCCAACCACCAGCAAGTTCGCAGTAGGTCGCGTGGACCACGATTTTTCCTCCAAGTGGCACTTCATGTCCACTTATCGTTGGTTCAAGCTGCAAGCGGCCGCGGATGCTCAGATTGATATTGGCGGCTTCTTCTCCGGCGACAAGCTCGGCACCCCGGCTGCTCAGTCCAATCTTCCGCAGCAAGCATTTTTGTGGACGGCGGGGCTGACCACGAACATCAGCAGCAACATCACCAACGATGTCCACTACAGCTTCCTGCGTAATTACTGGCAATGGAAGCGGACGGGAGATGCCCCGCAGACGTCCGGACTCGGCGGAGCGCTCGAAACCTTCAGCGGCCAGACTTTCGGCCAAACTCAGGATCTCGGTCCTTACAACGTGAACACGCAGCAAACCCGCAACCGTTTCTGGGATGGGCACGATCAGATGTTTCGTGATGATATCTCGATGTTGAAAGGCAACCACCTGTTCACGTTTGGCGGTACTTACGAACACAATTGGGATTACCATCAACGCACCGATAACGGCGGAGGTATCAACAACCAGCCCGTCTATGTGCTTGGCAACGGAACTACCGGATCGGGACTCACGGCGGACCTACCACTCTGCTCCCAAGCGGGCGTCACTGTTAGCAATTGCAGCTCGCTTAGCGCGGCGGCACTGGGCATCGTTTCCATCTCGCAGGTCGCCTATACCCGCTCTGGCCCAAGTCTGGCCCTGAATCCTCTTGGTTCCCCGGCCTTCGACAAGAGCACCATCCCTTTTTACAACGTATATTTCAGCGACACCTGGCATATGAAGCCGACCTTCACCTTGACTTACGGGCTGGGCTGGACGCTGGAGATGCCGCCGGTTGAAGAGGCTGGCAAGCAGGTTGAAATGGTGGACTCGGCAGACCAGCCCATTTCCGGTGCAGCCTACTTGGAGGCTCGGAAGCGTGCTGCGCTGCAGGGTATCAACTACGATCCGGAAGTCGGCTTTGCCCTGGTAGGCAATACCAGCAATGGACTGAAGTATCCCTATAACCCGTTTTACGGCTCATTCAGCCCGCGGATCGCCGCGGTCTGGAGCCCCCACTTCGACGCTGATTCGATCGCTGGAAAGATCTTCGGCCATGAAGATACAGTCATTCGCGGTGGTTACGGTCGCATCTTCGGCCGCTTGAACGGTGTGGATTTGGTGCTGGTGCCGTTGCTGGGACCTGGCCTCCTTCAACCCGTGGAGTGCCGTACCGGCCTCATGAACGGTACCTGCGGCGCGACCGGCTCTACTACGGCTGCCAGTGCCTTCCGCATTGGAGTGGACGGCCTGACTGCCCCACTGCAGCAGGCCTCGCCGACGCTGCCCCAACCCTACTTTCCCGGGGTCAATGGGATTTCATCCGCCACCGCCTCGGTCCTGGATCCGAACTTCCGACCCAACCAGGTTGACTCGTTCAACCTCACGATTCAACGTCAGCTGTCCCGCAAAGTTATATTGGAGATTGGCTACATTGGGCGCAGAATCACCAACGAGTACCAGCCCATCAACCTTAACGCCGTGCCTTACATGATGACGCAAGGCGGCCAGAGGTTCGACCAGGCCTACAAGAATGTCGTATTGCAGTTGTGCGGCGGCATTGCCGGGCTCGCTGGCGGTGGCTGCAATGGCGATGGCAGTGGCCACCCCGCCCCGTCCGCGGTTACAGCGCAGCCGTTTTTCGAGACGGCTATGAAGTCTGCCTACTGCGCCGGAGCGGCGAGTTGCACCGCCGCCGTGGTAGCGAATGAAGCTGCAAATTTGGCTACAGCGCAGGTTTGGTCCATGTGGAGCGATCTGGATGGTGGCTCCGGTTGTTCCGGTTGCGGTGGTGTCGGATTCAACTTCGGGACCACCATGATGAACAACACCAACGCAGCCATAGGAGGTACTTCGCCCCAGATGACGTCGGGGCCTGCTGTTAATGGCAGTTATGGCTACGGAAACTACAATGGTGGTTTCGTTTCACTCAAGATGGCCGACTGGAGAGGTTTGACGATGCAGTCCAACTTCACTTACTCCAAGGCGTTGGGGACTGGAGCGGAAGTCCAAGCGACCAGCTCATTTACTCCGGACGATCCCTTCGATTTGCAGAGGCAGTACGGGTATCAGACCTATAACCGCAAATTCGTATACAACTTCTTTTTCGTGTACCAGCCGCCCTTCTTTAAGAGGCAGTCAGGACTTTTGGGACGGGCGCTGGGCGGATGGACACTCTCGTCTGTATTCTCTGCCGGCAGCGGCGCGCCGGTCGAGATCTTCACGAGCACCGGAGATGGCCAGGAGTTCGGCGCTGGGGATAACAGCAGCTACTTTGGCAACGAAAACGCCGTAGCGATTGCACCCATCAAAAGCGGTCACGCCTACTCCCAAGCGGGCAATTTCCCCAATATGTTCGCGGCCGGGCCGAGCGCGGTTAACGATTTTCGCAACCCGATTCTGGGATTAGACACCAGGGACTGCGGCTTTGGCTGTATCCCCGGCCTGCCCTACTGGAACGTCGACCTAAGCATCAGGAAGAATATCAAAGTGGCGGAGAGCGTTAGCCTGGAATTGCAAGGCGTCTTCGCTAACATTTTCAACCACAATCAGTTTCTGGACCCGGACGGCTTTTTCGGAATCGGGCTTCGGCCCGGCTTCTCCGCTGGTGGTTTCGGTGAGTTGAGTGGGGGCTCGGCGCAGGAGGAACCAGGAGGCAACCGGCAGATCGAGGTCGGTCTCCGCGTGCGCTTCTAATTTAAAGGCATGCGAGGCGCCACGACGTGGCGCCTCGCGGCTCGACTGAATCGAAGCATTAGTGAAGGACGAGCCGGAAATGCGAATCGAACCGAGGTTGGTACGCAGATCCACCGCGCGGCCGAGCATCTGACAGGACGCAGACAATTTACAGCCCTCTCACCTTCGATCGCTGGTATGCGTTGGGCGGCTCCCGATTGTGCACTCACATCTCTCTTGCTCGTAAGGGAGCGAGGCGGTCAAACCGTCGATCTTTAGCGTCTCCGAGGCAACCAGTTTTGTTGCGGATTCTTTGTGGCTGCGAACAGCTGCATAACAGCCACGCTGCTCCCTGTCTAAGCGAGGCTCGCTACGGCCTGGCACAATCCCTCTGACTCAAGACTCGTCCAGAACAAATGTATCTGTGGATCCCGCGTAGATTTTCTCGCCATTCAAGAACGCGACGTGGGCGTCCATCTTTCGTTGGATTGACCTTGGTAGCCGCCGCGGATAACTTCCGGTTGGTCAGCCAACCAGAAACTATGCGAATGGACCGGGCTGTCAAAACATCGCGATGCCGGACGACGCGATACGCAATTGCAGCAACCCACATTTGTTCCAGAGGAAGTACCCCCTAGAAAGCTAGGCATCGGTCATTTACTATGGGCGACCAGTCGAGAAGTTGCAGAGATGGCCGCAACCACGCAATCCAACCTGGAGAATGACCTCGGGTACCCTGAAAGGGCGGCCGGTCCTTGCGTGTTCGTGCTGTTTGGCGCGGCTGGGGATTTGACCAGGCGCAAGCTTGTGCCCGCACTTTTCAATTTGGGGAAGGCAAGGCTACTGCCCGACAACTTTGCAGTGATAGGGGTTTCAGTTGACGACTTGAGCCTGGAAGATTTTCGCAGCCAAGTCACGAGTTTCCTGCCGGTCGGAGCTGACTCCGCGGACGCCTTGGAGTGGTTCCGGAAGCGGCTGTTCTACGAGCGCGGAGACTTTGCCGATCCGAACACGTTTGCGAAGCTCCGGGAGCGGCTCGCCGTGCTCGACGCCGAGCAACATACAGAGGGTAACTATCTCTTTTATCTGGCGACCGCACCCAAATTTTTTTCGCAGATTGTGCAGCAGTTGGGCGCAGCCGCGCTTTCGCGGCAGGAGAATGGACGCTGGCGCCGAGTAGTAATCGAAAAGCCTTTTGGACACGATCTGGACTCTGCTCAGGCGCTGAACCGCGATATCAAGATTGTGCTGCAGGAAAACCAGATCTATCGCATCGATCACTATCTGGGCAAAGAGACGGTGCAGAACATAATGGTCTTCCGCTTCGACAACGCTATCTTCGAGCCCATCTGGAACCGGCGGTATATCGACCATGTGCAAATCACGAATGCCGAGACCGTGGGAGTGGAGCGGCGGGGCGGGTACTTTGACACGGCGGGAACATTGCGCGACATGGTTCCCAACCATGTGATGCAACTGCTCAGCTTAACCGCCATGGAATCGCCGGTCTCTTTTCAGGCGGACGCGGTGCGCAATGAGCAGGCCAAAGTTTTGCATTCGATTCAACCGCTGGGATCGGACGACGTTTTGCAACGCAGCGTGCGGGGGCAATATGGCCCGGGATTGCTGGGTGATGAAAAAGTATCCTCTTATCGAGCGGAACCAGGGGTGTCCCCGGAATCGCGCACTGAGACGTTCGTGGCTCTGAAGGTCAACATCGACAATTGGCGCTGGGCGGGAGTGCCGTTCTATTTTCGGACGGGCAAGCGTTTGGCGCAGCGCCACACGGAGATCGCGATCCAGTTCAAGCGCACGCCCTTTGAGCTGTTTCGCAACGCTCCGTTTCACAAGTTGCATACCAACACGCTGGTCATCCAGATTCAGCCAGTGGAAGGAATCTCGCTGAGCTTTGGGGCTAAGATTCCTGGGCCGCTCCTGCGGGTGGGGTCGGTGGACATGAGTTTTGAGTACTCCAAGTATTTCGGAGCGGACGCCTATACCGGCTACGAGGTTTTGCTGTATGACTGTATGATCGGGGACGCGACTCTATTCCAGCGTGCCGATATGGTCGAAGCTGGTTGGAGAGTGGTGGATCCGGTATTGGACGTGTGGAGAGCGCTGCCTCCGCGCAGGTTCCCGAATTATGCATCTGGCAGCTGGGGGCCAGCGGAGGCTGATCAACTGCTGGAACTCGATGGCCGCCAGTGGAGGAGAGTTGAACCGTGATTCTTGCAGGTGAGATCGGCGCAACGCGCACTCGGCTGGCCGCGTTCGAAACCGAAGGCAACCGGCTGCACTGCGTCGTGGAAAAGATTTACATGAGCCAGCAGCACGACGGGCTATCCGGCATTCTTGCGGACTTCACAAAAACCGAAGGCATCCCGGTTCACAGCGCATGCCTCGGCGTGGCCGGGCCGGTGCGAGCGGGACGAAGCAAGATTTCCAACCTGCCCTGGGTTATCGATGCGCGGGAAGTGGCCAAGCAACTCAGACTGAATTCGGTTGGACTGCTCAACGATCTGGAAGCTTATGCTTACGGAATCGATGGCTTGGAAACAAAAGATTTCATCACGTTGAGCGAGGGTGCGGAAGAGGCTGAAGGCAACCGGGCCGTCATCTCGGCCAAAACTGGACTGGGGATGGCGGGACTCTACTGGGATGGCTTCCGGCATCATCCTTTTGCTTGCGAAGGAGGACACGCCGACTTCGCGGCCAGGAACGATCTGCAGATGGAGTTGCTGGCCTACCTGCAGAAGAAGTGCGGCCGCATCAGCTGTGAGCGAGTTCTCTCCGGGCCCGGGATCAAGAATATTTACGACTTTCTGCGAGATGCGCGCAAGGCCGAGGAGCCGGAATGGTTGCGAACGCAGATCAGCGCCGCCCCTGATCCTCCAGCGCTGATCTCGCGGCTTGCTTTGGAGGGCAAGGCCGCGATCTGCGATCAGACCTTATCGATTTTCGTCAGTATCTTCGGCGCGCAGACTGGCAACTGCGCTTTGAACTTCCTGTCCACGGGAGGTATTTTCATCGGCGGCAGTATTGCGGCGAAGATCGTGCCCAAGATGAAGGATCCTCTGTTTCTGGAGTCTTTCCTGGACAAGGGGCGCATGGAGACGATTCTGAAGGACATGCCGGTCAAGATTGTCGTCAATGACAACTGCGGCATGATCGGGGCTGCCCGTTACACGCTTATCCAGAAGGCCTTTCGGACGACGAGCCGAGCGCAGGATCAGGCACCTTAAGTCTTCCGCGAGTCCCACACATGTGTGCGCTGTTTAGAAAGACGATCAGAATATCGGGTGGCAAGCACATCACCCCGATGGTTCTGCGGCTGATGGTGTAACGAAAAAGGCGAAAAACGGAAGGCCGTAACTCTGTCTTGATGTAACGATTCGCATATCCACCTGCGGGGAGAGCCATTTCACTGATTTTAAGGTCATCATATCCAGGCATTCGGAGCCTTCCCAGTCACTGAAACATAAAAGCAAGAAGAGGAACGTTAGTTATCTTGCCGGTTCCCCTTTTGTCAGTCATGCTCGGTAGGATGTGGAAAAGTTGAGAAATGGCTGCATTCAGTGACAGAGCTGAACCTTTGACAAGAACTCACAAAAAACAGCAGGCGCTCTCAGCACAACCAGGAGTGCCTGAGACAGTAAATCTCCCTTAGACGTTAGAAAGGTTCCAGCGTGGAAACTGCAGCCAAGAAAGCCCCGACGCCTGTAGCTTCGGTATCCAAGCCGGTTCCGACCCCGGCCCTGTTGCTGGCTATGCTTGGCGTCTCTAGCAAGGTGAGCGACCTGATCCTGTCGCCGGGCAGCTTTCCCATGGTGGAACTCTCCGGCAAATTGACTCCCGTCAAAATCTCTGGAATGGCGCCGTTAACTCCCGAGGACACTCGCCGCATTGCTTATGAACTGATCGAGGGCAACAAGCAGGCAACCGACTCGTTGCAGAACCTGGGATCCTGTGACATCTCGTATCGTGTGCCGGGACGCTGCCGGTTCAGGGTAAACATATTTCAACAGCGCGGCAGCCATGCCGTTGTAATGCGCGTAATCCCTCAGGTCATTCCCACTCTTGCCGACCTGAACCTGCCTCCGCAACTTGGCGAAATTGCCGACCTCCAGAATGGAATCGTTCTGGTCACTGGTCCCACGGGATCGGGGAAATCCTCCACGTTAGCTGCGGTGCTCGATCGGATCAATGAGAGCCACGCCTATCACATTTTGACGATTGAGGACCCCATCGAGTTCATGCATCGGCACAAGCGCTCGATCGTTCACCAGCGGGAACTGCACAGCGACACTCCGAGCTTCGCACTTGCTCTGCGGGCCGCATTGCGCCAGGCTCCCAAAGTTATTCTCGTAGGCGAAATGCGAGACAAAGAGACCATCGAAATCGCGCTGGAGGCGGCGGAAACGGGCCATCTGGTTCTTTCTACTCTCCATACAATTGACGCCTCGAAAACGGTGGAGCGAATCATTGGGGCTTTTCCGTTGGGGGAACAACATACCATCCGCAACCGATTGGCGAAAAGCTTCCGGGCCATCATTTCCCAGCGTCTGATACCGCGGAAAGACGGAAGTGGACGCGTGGCGATCGTGGAAATTCTGAAATCGACCCTTCGAACGCGTGAGTATGTAGAAAAGGGCGAGCAGGATGGCAAGACTCTTCTCGAAGCGATGACAGATGGGGACACTGAAGGGATGCAGCACTTCGATGGCGAGATTGAAAAACTCGTCCGTGCGGGTGTCATGGACGTCAGTACTGGACTCGCCTATGCTACGAACCCAGGGAACTTGCGGCTCGTGCTGACAGACATGGGTAGTGCACCAACGGAAGAGTAGCGCCTCCAGTTTGCTTCTGGACGTATTGTCGCGAAACCGGAACCGATGCGCCTGCCTTCCCTTGCGGCGGTTATTCGTTTGAAATTGACAGTAATCGACCTGTGAATCGGTAGGGATTTGTAGGACCTGATGGCGACCCGCAAGGATGACGGGAGACCGCTTCCCGGTAAGAGCGGGGGCGATGCCCTGCAGTTGTTGTTAATCAATATAATACCCGCTTAGGTAATCTGACCAGCCGTCGAGAGCACTGAGTCCAACCGGTTTGACTTCGCCCAAGCGCTTTCCGGCCGGCAAGAGGCGTTGGTAATACGCAGTGCACGCATCATCCGACACTCGGAACAGGCGCGGGAGGCACAACTGAGTGAGTCGCCGGCAATATGCGTAGTGCGGATTAGCGGAGAGCAGAAGATCGAGTTTTGCGCACATTTCGCTGGAGGCGTCGGCACTCAGGTACAGTGTGTAGCGGCATCCGTTGGCATCCACATCGGGCGCCAACATGGCGAATGACGGTCTAATCTGCACACCCTCAAAAAGTTTCGAAAATACCGATGCCACAAATCCGTCAGATAATTTTTCTCCCATGCGGTCCGACACCTGAGCGGACTTGCCGACAAAACGAATAGAGGGAGTTCGGCCAAGCATCCCATCGACGGCAATTCGATCGTCCAAGCGATAACGGCAGAGTCCTCCGCCTGTTGTCAGTATGACGTGGTACTCGTGTGTTTCTTGAAGCTCTGACGAAAGCAACAGGCGGCCTGAGTCGTCTTCGAATTCCAGATAATGAGAGCGAATTGCGAGAGGATGGCGACCTTCAAAGGGTATAGAAATGATGCCTTCGGTTGCGATGAGACCTTTGGGCTGAAGGACGACTGATCCCAATGACTGAGCAAGTTGATGCGCCGCGCCGGTCGCATGTCCGTCCGCCCAGCAGCTCACCACTCTAAGGTTGGGCCAGACACGATTAACGGTCGGGGAGGAAATGCTGCGCAATTCTTCGAAGCGACGAGAATTCGGACCGGACTTGATGGACGCGGCCACAAAAGATGGCAGGCGATTGATCACGGAGCACGTGCCGGTGGAAATATCGAAGAGAAGTTGTTCCCAATTGTCCCACATGACGCGGAGCAAAATGGACAAGAAGAACGGATGCCACACAGAGACCAAGCTCAGGTGACCTCGCCGAAGCAAGACTAATGCGGAAACGTATTGCCAGTCCTCAATTGAAGTGATGTGCCTAAGTTCCTGCGGAACCGCCATGCTTGCATTGATAAGAATTTTGCGGAACGCTCCCAGATAGGCGGCATCATCATCAAATCCGATGCGCACGGACGAGCCTTCAGCGGATTCGTTCGTATCCGAGGAGACAGGAGAAATCGACCAATAGGATACGCCGAGCAGTGCCTGTGGATGCCTGCGATAAAGATCAAAAATCCAGGGGCCCGTGGCTCGGTTGAGCTCTTGATGCATCGAAGCTGTATACGGGATCAGTTTGCGGGCCGCCGTCGAACCGCTTGTTGGAACCAATCGCCTTACTGGGTCCTTGGTCAATATTTGAGGCTCACCCCGCCTAATCCGGTCGATCCAGGGCCGTATCTCGTCATAGTTGCGAATCGGCACGCGACGGGCAAACTCTGCTGGCGAGCACACCCCAGACAAGCCATGCGCTCGCTCTCGTCAGCCAGTATGCCGTCACTTTCCTGCTGGCGACGCCGACATTTCTGCAGTCGTATATACGGCGCTGCGCTCCGGAAGACTTTGGCAGCCTGCAGTACGTGATGGCAGGAGCAGAGAAGCTTCCTGAGCGAGTTTCCATCGCATTTGAAGACCGCTTCGGGATCCGACCACTGGAAGGTTACGGGTGCACGGAATGCTCGCCTGCCGTCACGGTTAACACGCGCGACTTCCGGGCAGCGCAATTCCGCCAGGTTGGCGCCAAGCGTGCCAGCATCGGCCATCCTCTGCCCGGAATCAGTGTACGGATTGTGAACCCTGAAACCTTTGATCCCGCACCCGAAGGCGAGACCGGATTGCTGCTGGTGAGCGGCCCAAATGTCATGAAGGGATATTTGAAGCGTCCTGAAAAGACTGCTGAGGTTCTCCGTGGTGGCTGGTATAACACGGGCGACATTGCTGCGATGGATGAGGATGGATTCGTCCGGATTACCGATCGCTTGACCCGGTTCAGCAAGATTGGCGGAGAAATGGTTCGCCATATCAAGGTCGAAGACAAGCTTCACGAGATCAGCGGCTCGACCGAACAGATCTTTGCCGTAACCGCGGTACCCGACGAGAGAAAGGGCGAACGTCTGATCGTTGTTCACACTCTGCCCAACGATAAATTGCAGGAATGTCTCGCTCAACTGGGCAAGTCGGACTTGCCGGCGCTCTGGAAGCCGCGGCCCGACCAGTTTGTGCATGTGGAGTCGTTACCATACCTCGGCACTGGCAAGCTCGATCTGCGTCGGTTAAAAGAAATTGCAGCGGGAGCCGCAGTATGACAGGGACGCAATGACCGGCCGCGCAATTCAAAGCGAAGTTCCCCGCGATTCCCGGGCGAGTCGCAGCGCACGATCTTTCGCTATCCGCCTGGCTGTGACTACCGTCGCCCTCATTATCTGGTTCTGGACCCAATCATTGATCGGTGCGCGCGGCCTGCCGGGCACTGTAATTGGAGACCGATTACACAGCGCCACGACTTCCGCGAATTCTTACCTGCACGGTCACCCATCGGCGGTAAATCTGCTACTGGTCGTGAGTTCTGGGATCATCGATCTGCTGGGCGTCTTTCTTCTTTCAAGATGGATTTTCGGGGCGTCGGTCCGGCCATTCCTCGGTTTGGTGATCGTACTTGGGCTGCGACAAATCATGCAGTGGTTGGTGGCGCTTCCCGCTCCACCGAATGCAATCTGGCACTATCCGGGATTTCCCTCGTTGCTGGTGACCTACAGCGTGAGTAATGACTACTTTTTTTCAGGACACACGGCTATTGCCGTTTTGGCGGTCACCGAAATCGCTCGCGTGGGCAGGTATTGGCTGACGGCACTTGGCGTTCTGATTGTGCTGTTCGAAGTCGTGACCGTTTTGATCTTACGAGCGCATTACACGATGGACGTCTTCACTGGCATTGTGACCGGTCTGTACGCTGCGCACCTGGCCAACTGCATTTCGACAGCGCTCAGGGTCAGCAAGAGTGGAGCCGAGTTCTGACTTCGCCGGATTCCTATAAGGATGACCTGTTGAGGTGAGAACTGCGTTGACGAACCGCCACTTGTTTACAAATCGCGATCTTGGGACCACGGAACAGTCATGGAACAGCGGTGCAACAAGCATCGAACAGCGCGGGACACAGATCGAGACTATACGAATGCTGTCCGACATGCCTGGAGAGTCCATCTCGAACCTGAGCCGAAGGCTCAGGGATGGTGTCTCTCCTCCTGCCAGATGGGATGAGCACCATGACCTAGTTGCCCGAGGCCCTGTGTCGGGGAACGGTCCACTCCGTGATGCCCGTGGTTTTTGCAATCATGCCACTTCTCGATCGAGTCTTACACAGCGGAGGAATCAGATCTGTCTCTCCCCGGGGCGGCGAGTGTAGGATATATTGGCACGCATCACCGGAGACTGGAGGCGAGCAGGTTCGGTCATACGTGCCCAAGGGTCGCGTTTCCGAGCGAAATCGTGCTTGGGTTTCTTAGGTTCACTCTGGAGACGTGCCAATGGGGTGCTTCGTCTGTATTCATTGTCATTTTTACCAACCACCACGCGAGAATGCATGGTTGGAAGCGGTCGAATCGCAGGACTCGGCGAGTCCCTACCACGACTGGAACGAACGGATCACGGCGGAGTGCTATCTGCCGAACGGCACGTCGCGCATGCTCGACGGCGACGGACGCATTGCGAAGATCGTTAACAACTATACTCGCATCAGCTTCAATTTCGGACCAACCCTGCTGTCGTGGATGGAAGAACGCGCTCCGCAGGCCTACGAGCAGGTTCTCAAGGCCGACCGCGAAGGCCAGCAACTCTTCTCAGGGCACGGATCCGCAATAGCGCAGGCGTACAACCACCTCATCCTTCCCTTGGCGAACTCGCGCGATAAACGGACGCAGATCGCGTGGGGTATCCGGGATTTTCAGCATCGTTTTGGACGAGACCCAGAGGGCATGTGGCTTCCAGAAACCGCGGTGGACTTGGAAACACTGGAAATCCTAAGTTCGCTGGGCATCAAGTTCACGATTCTTGCTCCACACCAGGCCGGCAAAGTGCGGACGGATAAGGGGACAGAGTGGATCAATCTTAACGGCCAAGGTATTGACTCCCGGCGCGCCTACGCCTGCAACTTGCGTTCAGGGCGCAGCATTGGGCTCTTCTTTTATGACGGAGTAGTGTCGCGCGCGGTCGCCTTTGAGAAATTACTGTTCAGCGGCGTGAACCTGGCGCGCCGGCTGACCGGCCGATTTGATCCCGAAGGCGATCCGGCGCAGTTGATCCACATCGCTACTGACGGCGAGACGTACGGACACCATCACGCGCGCGGCGACATGGCCCTCGCGTATGCTCTCGACTACATCGAACAGAACAAACTGGCGCGAATCACGAATTACGGCGAGTATTTTGCTCAGCATCCCCCTTCGCAAGAAGTTGAAATCCTGGAGCACACATCCTGGAGTTGTATGCACGGGATTGCACGGTGGGAGAGCGATTGTGGCTGCAACTCCGGGGCGAATCGGCAGTGGAAGCAGGAATGGCGAAGACCGCTGCGAGAAGCGCTGGACTGGCTGCGCGACGAACTCGCCACTATGTACGAAGTTGGCGCGAAGGAACTGCTGAGCGACCCGTGGACTGCCCGGGACGAATACGCCAGGGCTGTCATTGATCGTTCAGCCGGCACGGTGGACAGTTTCCTGGGCGAGCATGCGGTGCGAGATTTGTCTGCTGAGGAGGCAGTGCGGGCATTGAGGCTGCTCGAAATGCAGCGGCATCTCATGCTGATGTACACCAGTTGCGGATGGTTCTTCGATGAGCCGACAGGGCCAGAAACGGTCCAAGTCCTTCAATATGCCGGCCGAGCCGTACAGTTGAGCGAGCAGTTATTCGGTGGTGAGCGCGAAGAGCAGTTCCTGATCCGGCTGGAGAAAGTTTGGAGCAACATTCCCGAGTTCGGCAATGGCCGAAGTATCTACGAGAAGTTTGTCAGACCTGCGATGCTGGACCTTTGCGGCGTGGCCGCGCACTACGCCGTCAGCTCACTTCTCGACGGCTACCGTGATTCGAATTCGATGTACTGCTATCATGCGCGCCTGCAGGAAGTGCATCTGTTCGAGAAGGGGAGGACCAAACTTGCGATTGGATGTGCCCGGATCACCTCCCGTACCACGCGCGGCCAGCTGAAGTTTAACTTCGCGGCACTGTATTTGGGAGAGCACAAGCTTGTTGCGGGCATTCGCCCGCGACGTGGCAGCGATGGATTTCGGTCATTTGTTGAGCAGGCCAGCGTGGCGTTTTCGGCTGGGGATCTTGCCAGGTGCTCACTCCTAATTGACCAGCAGTTTCGAGGCGCTACTTACTCGCTAAAGTCGCTGTTCCGTGATGAGCGGCAACGAATTGTGAAGCGGATCGTCAATTCCACCCTGGCTGACATTGATGAGACATATGCTAAGGTCTACGAGCAGCACGCTTCGCTCATCAGCTTTCTTTCCGAACTTCAGATACCGATGCCGGCGATCCTGCGGGTATCGGCGGACTTCGTGCTCGGTAATGCCATTCAACGCTGCTTGGCCGACGAAAAACTGGACATTGATCGCATTCGGAAGCTTCTCGATACTGCAAGGCAGGATGCGACTAGCCTTGCGGGCTGCTCGCTCGAACCGGCGCTCCGTCAACGCCTGGACATAGTCCTGGACCGTTGGGCGAAAAATCCGTTCGATTTAAGTAAGCTCGGGGAACTGGAAGCAGTGGCTTCGCTTGTACAGGTTCCACCCTTCCACTTAGACCTCTGGCAGGCCCAGAACGTTTATTACGAACTGCTGCAGGTGATCTCGCGTGACCAACATGTGCGGTTCAGTGGAGAATGGCTCGACCGCTTTCAAAAACTGGGAGAGCTATTGGGAGTTGCCGTTGGCGAATCCTTGCTTGCTCGAGGATCTGTATCCCTTGAAGTCGAACCGGCGTATCCGACTTCCGAACTCGTGCAAGAAGCAGGCGCAGCGGCAGCGGCTGATGCAGTCATGATGAGTTCCCACGGGCTTCAAATGCCAGCAGGGCCCGGAATGACAAGCGCGTGACACCTCAGAACTCGGAGCGAAAATCTAAAGCCATTCAAGCCGCTCGGTTCTCTTGCCGGCAGCGGTGACGCAGGCGTGCTACATCAAAACAGTGTCCGACGATGTCGCTGCGGCGATGCTTTCTCTCGAATATGCACCTTGCGAGCGCCCAGGAGCTGCCTGTGATGTAATCGGGCGAGAAAGAGAAGTTCGCAAATGCCTATGAGTGCGGGAGTTAAAAGATCTGGCGGAGAGGGAGGGATTCTATTACCACCGTTACCTGCAAGTACCGATGAATCCAATACTTCCGGGATAATACCCGGCGTTTTAGCTAGTTACAAGCGAATGTGTTCGTCGAGTACAGTTTCTACCGTTTCTCTCATTGGCTAGATTTCTGGGTGAAACGGTATCACTGGTATCAGGGTAAATTTGATATGCCCGTCAAACTACCGTTATACAAAGCAGAGAACGGTCTCAGGACCAGGGCATCTCCTGTGTCCGGTCATCGAAGCGGACGGAGCCGCCCGGTTAGTACATCTACCGTCAATTGCTTCCCTGGTCCCTGTTGCCGAATAATAAGTGTCTCCTCGTTCCACATCTGTGCACTCTCTGCAATGTCCGGAGTCAAAATCGACCACAGCTTGCGGCCGGAAAAGTCGAATTTTGCAACACCGAGCTCGTGCAGGACGATTAGATAATTGTCCAAGTCGAGACAGATAAGCCAACATGTCCGCAGCTTGTAATGCAGGAAAATATTGATCGTTCGCAAACCCAAGAGACACAATCTTCTCCCTCACATCTTCATTGGCGGCCTTGATGCCGCGATAGTGCCGATAGCAGTCCCACGCGGTGGAACGGCATCATCACAAATCATCGCCACCCTGTCATCACCTTGAACGCAAGTGCCAGAGCAAACACATGGTTGACAGATTGAATCCGCAGCCAGCGTGACTTCGCCACTTGATCAGCAAACTCTCAGGCGGCCAGTCTCGGTTCCTTCGTCCGCGGCGGATTACTGCCGGTTAGCCTGTCAACCGCCCAAGATCCTTGGCAGGCGTCACGGGAAACCCAACATCCCACAAGCCGAGACCAGATTCTCACCGTTTTGGAAGGATGCGAATGCTAGTCGTTACCTTCCAAGCCTTTGGATTTGCTGATCTGCTAATCGGCAGGCTTCATCGGTGCCCCAGGTTTGTTTACAACTATGAGCAACAGTGAACATCTTTCGTGATCACGAATCTGACAAGATAGCCTCGGTGAGATTCAAACTTATGTTTCAGACTGTCGTTTAAGACTGTTGTTTCATGTTCCTGTCGCAACAAAGTCGAAGGCAAACGCATCGGGTGTCCGCGCCCAGGGCCGCTGCTTCAACGCGCGAGAGGCTGGTGGAAGCCGCCGGTCACGTCTTCGCCGAGCGCGGCTATCACGCGACCACGGTGCGGGAAATCGTCAAGCGCTCGGGCGCCAATATCGCAGCGGTCAACTATCACTTCGGCGGCAAATTAGGTTTGTATACCGAGGTGTTGCAGCAATTGGTGCGGGCGGCCCGAGTGAATGCGATCCACAGTGCACTTGATCAGAATGCACCTCCAGAGGAAACCTTGCGGGCGGTGATTGGAACTCGCCTACAGGGCGTGACCAGACCCGACTTGCAGGACTTGCACTTTCGAATCGTGATGCACGAACTTGTGCAGCCCACGCCGGCGCTGTCGCGAATCGTCAATGAAGTAACCCGGCCGATTTACGAGCGAATACTCGAATTGGTCGGAAGGATCATCGATTTGCCTCCCAAGAATGAGAAGACCCGGCTGTGTGTAAACAGCATCATGGGACAGATGCTCGTTTACATTCTGGCGGGTCCTCTATTGATGCGACTTTGGCCGGAGTTAGAGATGACACCAGCGCAGGTGGACCGGATCGCTAAGCATATTGGGGACTTTTCGCTGACGTATCTTCGACAAGCAAATTCAGATGGTCGGCAGGCTACCGTGCCGAGCAAGCGAGGTCGGAAATGACGGAGCAGCCGGTGATCGAGAAGCCTCAAGATCTTCCAAAGCAGGACCAAAAGCTACCAGAAGCCGAACCGAAACCATCACCCGCGCCGGCGATGGGAAACGTGTCTGAAATAGTCCAGAAGTTGAAGCAGGAGCGGGAACGAGCACAGAAGGAAGTCCAAACTTTTGATGCGGCGATTACGGCCTTGGGAAGTAATGGTTCCAATGCGCAGCCACTCCAACAGAAACCACAGTCTGTTCCTGTGACAGCGCAGGCGGCACCAACAACACCGCAACCGGCTCCTGAGGCGGCGAACCCGACGCAACCAAAATCTCGGCCTGCGCCTGTGGCAGGGCAGACAGCTCAACCAAACCCGCAATCTGCCACTGCCGTAGGGCAGCCAGTTCAAGCAAAACCAAAACCTGCGCCTGCCGAAGCGAAGCCGCCCCGCTCGATGGCCCGTCGAATCATTGTTCCTTTGTTTGTCATTCTGATTCTTGCGGCCATCGGATTTGGTGTTTGGAGCGTGTTCTTCTACACGCCGCCGATGTCGCCAAACATCGTGCCGCTCAGCGGTCGAATCGAAGGTGACGACTCGGCAGTGTCCCCCAAGACGAGCGGCCGTATTCTCGAAATCCGAGTGCGCGAGGGAGACAGCGTATCCACTGGAGACATCATCGCCGTACTCGACGACGAGCAATTGAGGGCACGCGTGGAGCAAGCGCAAGCCCAACTTCAGCAAGCGGAAGCAAAGGCCAGGTCCGCGCGAGACCAGATTGCAGTCCTCGACGAACAGTTGCGGCAGGAAGAGGCGAACGTTGCTCAGCAAGAAGCCGCCCACGACATTGCCAGCTTTGATAAAGAGGCATACACACGGCTGGCGCAAACGGGTGCGGTATCCGAGCGCCAAGGAAAACAGGCCGTGTCAACAGCGGACCAACAAGCGGCTGCTGTGGCCGTCGCCAAGCGCCGCGTAGCCGGAGTGAATATGCAGTTGGCGCAGCAGCAGGCAACGATTGCCGACGCGATGGCGAGCGTTGGTCAGGCCCAGGCGCAGCTAACTGAGGCGCGGGAGAATCGCCAGGATCTGACCGTGAAGGCGCCCTTCGACGGGACGGTTGTAACCCGCGTGGCAGAGCCGGGAGAGGTGATTACCGCCGGAACCCCGGTCATCACTCTTCTGGATCTCAGCAAGGTGTACCTGCGCGGTTTTATTCCCGAGGGACAAATCGGCAAGGTCAAGGTCGGCCAGGCTGCGCACGTGTATCTGGATTCGAATCCCACGCAGCCGGTCGACGCGTACGTTTCGCGCATCGACCCGCAAGCGACGTTCACTCCCGAGAACACCTATTTCCGCGATGACCGTGTGAAACAAGTCGTCGGGGTAAAGGTGCAACTGAAAGCAGCACTGGGATATGCCAAACCGGGCATGCCGTCTGACGGAGAAATCCTCGTCGCTGGCGATCGTTGGCCGCAAGAAAAGCGCAAATGACGACCGCGACTTCCACTTCGCTAACTTGCAAATCTGGCCCCGATGGTTCGGACACGAGTGCCATTCGAATTAGCGAGCTTTGGAAACGCTACGGCAAACTAGACGCCGTTCGCGGAATCAGTTTTGAGGTGGGCAAAGGCGAGATCTTCGGCTTGATCGGGCCCGATGGTGCGGGGAAAACCTCGACGTTCCAGATTCTCGCCGGGGTCATGGAAGCGAGCTCGGGATCGGCTGAGGTTTTTGGCCAGCCAGCGCGCGAAGCACGCTCCCAGACAGGTTATCTGACTCAAGCATTCAGCTTGTACCCCGATCTTACGGTTATCGAAAACATCCGCTACGTCGGCGATTTGCGCCGCGTCGCATCCGACGACATCGTGAAGCG